>JGI25328J35697_1000053_pt1 | contig 102689 bp, 106 predicted proteins | sample HigsolmetaAR203D_FD_35697 | JGI IMG/M metagenome (IMG submission 35697)
GGTGTGGCGGTGACAGAGATGAAAGACGCCGACCGGGTGCTGCCGCGGGTCATCAAAACCACGATATGGCGGGTCATCGGCTTTTACGTACTGCCGATCGCCATCATTTGCGGCATCATGCCGTGGAACGCCGTATCGGCGGAAAACAGCCCGTTCGTCCAAGTGCTCGAGGCAACGGGCATTTCGGGTGCCGCCCATGTGATGAACGCGATCCTGCTTATTGCCGTCTTATCAGCAGCCAACACCGGGGTGTACGCCACTTCTCGCTTGCTCTTTTCAATGGCCGAACAAGGAGAAGCAAGCCGCCGCTTGTTACGGACGACACGACACGGGGTGCCGCTTTACGGCATGGGAATGGTCGCTCTCTGCATTGCCGCAGGAGTCGTCGGTGCGTACTTGGCGCCAGGGCGGATCATCGGCGAGTTGATGACGATCCCTGGGTTTACGGTGCTGATCGTCTGGATGATGATCGGAGCGGCCCAACTCAAACTGCGGCCGAATTACGACACGAATCCGTTCTTTCGCGTCAAAGGATTTCCGTACACGACGAGCATCGCCGTCGTGTCGCTCGGCGCGATTTGGGTGAGTTTTTTATTCCAGCGCGAGCATCGAATCGGCTCCGTTCTTTGCCTGATGATTTTGGCGATTCTCGCAATGTATGGATCCATCAAAGAAAAACAGCGCCGGCTGCCGGAACAGAACATTGATGAACAATCCGCATAAACAAGAATGCACAAAGAAAAGGTGCCGTTGTCGTTATGGACGGCGCCTATTTTCTTGTTGCCCCCAACTGTTTCCGCGCCATTCATCCCACGCCCGCCAGCTCATGACCGCCATGCCGAGCGCCAAAATCAGTGCTTGCCCGTCCACTCGTTGCTCGACCCATAAACGATACAAACTGACTCCGACTCCATATACGAACCAGCATAAGCAAAACAGCAGAACCCCCAGCCAAAACCATTTCATTGTTTTCTCTCTCCCCTCAATCATTCCATATAGGAAAATGCTTGCTTTCATCTTCATAAAAGGGATAGGTTTTCTCGCTCACACCTTTTGTAATCTATCATACTCTTCATTCCATATCGGTTTCATTATACCTTTATTTCCATAAAAGAGAAACGAGAAGATCTCTAAAGATCATCCCCGTACTGAATCACGAAATGTACCATGGTGACGTTGTTCAGTATGGGATCTATAGAAGAAGGGGTTCTCACCGCTTTGGAGACACTCTTGCTGTGCACGTGACGCAAACGTCGCTTATTCACTATTTCACGGGCGACCGTTCATCTTCCGTCACCCATTTGTGGTTTGGTACTTGTTCGCCAGTTTCTGTATCGATGTAATCAACCATATACACTATCGTTTGTTGGGCTGAATCGATGATGGCTTTCGCGCTTTTCATCCCTTCCATATGGTCAGCGTTCAAGACGACTTTCATCCCCTGGCTGAAACGACTCTTCCCCAGCGCTTTCGATTTCCTCATGAATGACCCATCTATGGTTTTTCACCGAGTTTCCGCCGGTCGTCGGGGTGTGTCACTGTATAGACAGTCGTGTCAAACGCGTCAGAAACAGTCGCTTCCGCCCCGCTCATCTCCGGCATATGGTCAGCGTGAATGATGACTTTGCTTCCGACCAGGTAGGTGGGTTGTTGGGCTTCTTCCAATCCGGCCGGGACATCGCCTAAACCGGAGTGGTTCATTTCCCCGTGATCGGCATCATGGGGGTTTTCTTCTTGGCTGGCGTTTTCTTTTGGCGCCGCTTCATCATTTCCAGTACCGGTGCAAGCCGTGATCAGCCCCTATGCCGCGGCGAAATAAAAAAAGCATTCCCTCAAAGGAGAGGGAATGCCCAATCGTTAGACGACATCATATCCTTGATCTTCAATCGCGGCTTTCAACTGATCCACGGTCACTTTCGCCTCATCGTACTCGACGTCGACCGTCCCTTGTTCCAAATGGACGTCGACCCGGCGGACGCCATCGAGCTGTTGTAAGGTGTTCGTGACGGCGGCTTTGCAATGGCCGCATGTCATTCCTTGCACGTGTAAAGTGANCGTCATCGTTTTTTCCTCCCNTTATTGTGATAGTTTCACCCGTTTCAGACGAAGCGCATTCGCAACGACCGATACGGAGCTAAACGCCATCGCCGCACCGGCGATCCATGGTTCTAATAAGCCGGCGGCAGCGACCGGAATGCCGATCGTGTTGTAAACCAACGCCCAAAACAAGTTTTGGCGGATGTTTCTCATCGTTTTCCGGCTCAACTCGATCGCCTGCGGAATATGAGCCAAATCACCGCCAACAAGCGTCACGTCAGCCGTTTCAATGGCCACATCGGTGCCGGTGCCGATCGCCATGCCGATATCGGCTTTCGCCAAGGCCGGAGCGTCATTAATGCCGTCGCCGACCATCGCCACCCGCTTTCCTTGTTGCTGCAGCTTGGCGACGATGTTCGCTTTTTCTTCCGGCAGCACNTCCGCATACACATGACGAATGCCAACTTGGCTGGCGATCGCTNCCGCGGTGCGGCGGTTGTCGCCGGTCACCATGTACACATCAATCCCCATTTGCGTTAACGTCTGAATGGCTCGTTTCGAGCTCTCTTTCACCGTATCGGCGACGGCGATTAAACCGGCCAGCTCTCCGTTAATGGCGACAAGCATCGCCGTTTTTCCTTGTGCTTCCAACGCCGCCATTCGTTCCTCTGCGCTCGCTACATCAATCGAACGGTCGGTCATGAGCTTGCGCGTGCCGACCAACACGGATTGGTCATCCACCACCGCTTCAATGCCATGCCCGGCCATGGCCGAGAAACGGCGGAGCGGCTTTGGCGCAATTCCTTTTTCTTTTCCATACGCAATGATCGCTTGCGCCAACGGATGTTCCGAAGCGCTCTCGGCCGAAACGGCGTAGGCAAGCATGTCTTCCCGGAGCGTGATCACATCGGTCACTTCCGGTTTGCCTTTTGTCACCGTTCCTGTCTTATCAAGCAACACCGCTTCGATTTGCTGCGTTCTCTCTAAGTACTCACCTCCTTTAAAGAGAATGCCGTACTCCGCCCCTTTGCCGGTGCCGACCATAATCGATGTCGGTGTCGCCAAGCCGAGCGCGCACGGGCAGGCGATAACCAACACGGCGATGGCCGCTTCAAGGGCGGCGGTGACATCTCCTGGCGCCACGATCAAGTACCAAACGAGAAACGAAACGGTCGCGATGGCGACAACAATCGGGACAAAAATGCCGGAGATGACATCGGCCATCCGCTGAATCGGCGCTTTTGACCCTTGCGCTTCCTCGACGATGCGGACGATGTGGGCGAGCGCTGTATCTTTCCCGACTTTTTCGGCTCGGATGGTCAAAACGCCGTTTTGGTTGATCGTCGCACCAATGACGGAATCGCCTTCTTTTTTATCGACCGGAATCGATTCACCCGTAATCATCGACTCGTCGACCGACGAGGCTCCGGCAATGACCGTTCCGTCCACCGGAATTTTTTCCCCCGGCCGAACGATGATCGTATCGCCAACAACAACTTGTTCGAGCGGCACCTTTTGTTCGCTTCCGTTGCGGATGACCGTCGCCTCTTTCGCCTGCAGGCTCAACAGTTTCGAAATCGCTTCCGTCGTCCGCCCTTTGGCGAGCGCCTCAACATATTTGCCAACCAAAACAAGCGTAATCAACACTGCGCTTGTCTCAAAATACAATCTTGGCGCATAGCCTGGGACAGCCAACGTTTTGAGCGCCTCATACAAGCTGTAAACATAGGCCGCTGACGTGCCGAGAGCGACAAGAACGTCCATGTTCGCGCTCTTGTTGCGCAACGCCCGGTACGCACCGAGATAAAACGGGCCGCCGATGTAAAACTGCACCGGAGTGGCCAGCAGAAGCTGCACCCACGGATTCATCAGCCCATGCGGCATCGGCAGACCGAGATCGAATGGCAAATGGGCGATCATCGTATACAACAGCGGCAGTGAGAACACCGTTGACAAAACGAGTCGGCGCCGCTTTTGTTTCCATTCGTCTTCATTGCGAACGCCCGACCGCTCCTCACGGAGGCGTCCTTTGTAGCCAAGCCGCTCGATTTTCTTTAGGATATCCTCGATGGACAACACACCTTCTTCGTATTCAACGACAGCGCTGTTCGTCGCTAAGTTGACCGTCGCCGCGGTAATGCCGTCCATTCGTTTTAACCCTTTTTCAATCCGCGTCGCGCACGCCGCACACGTCATGCCGGCAATATCGAGCGTCACTTTTTCCTTCGCCACGCCATAACCTAATTGCTCAATTTTCGTTTCAATATCCTTAAGGCGCTGTTTTTCAGGATCATATTGAATCGTCGCCCTTTCCATCGCCAAGTTGACGTTCGCCTTGACCCCGTCTAGTTTGTTCAACACTTTTTCGATCCGGTTCGAGCAGGCGGCGCACGTCATGCCGGTGATGCGGAGCGTCACCGTTTTTGGCTCTCCCATCGGTCAACCCTCCCTTATTTTGCAAACTGTTTGATCACATCCATCAACTCGCGGAGCGATTGTTCGCCGCTTCCTTCACGGATCGCTTTTGCTACGCAATGATTCGCATGGCGTTCAAGCAGTTGCATCCCCACTTGGCGCAGCGCCGCTTGGATGGCGGAAATTTGGACTAAAATATCAATACAATAGCGATTGTCTTCCACCATTTTCTGCACCCCGCGCACTTGTCCTTCGATGCGTTTTAGCCGTTTCATAATGTTTTCGATTTCCTCTTTCGTACGCGGGATCATCGTTCCATGAAGCACATGTTCTTCTTGTGACGGGTGAGTCATCTTATTCACCTCTTCTTTTTAGTCTATATACATTATACCCGAAGGGGGTATATAGTTACAACACGTTATCTTCTTTTCGTAACAAAAAAACACTTCGATAAGCGTCGGATGATGGAGACGGCGTTTCCTCTATCCTTTCTTTCATGGATCCGCTACCTTGCGATGCAAGTCGCTTCTTTTGTGGTAGACGTTATACATATCTAGCAACTGTCGCTCCGACAAGTTCGGATGCATGCTTTTCATATGAGGGGCATTTAGTCAAACATGAGCAGACCGTTTGTGTTGGCCAAGACAATCCGTTCCTGTCCTTAGCGCCAACACGATAGCCAACAAGCCTCCCGCCACTTTTTTCATAGGTATGCCCCTCTTCCTCATCATAAACGAAAATGATGGAGAGCGTATCCAGAAGGAGTGACAACTTTTTATCTTCTTCCTTCTGACTAAGATGCGTCCATGATGATCAAAATGGAGCGTGAAAGGAAGGGAAGATCACCGATGAAACTGCGCATCATGACATGTAACATTCGCCACGGAAAAGGCACAGACGGGATTTTTGAACGTGTTTCTCTCCTTATCGATCAAATCCGTATGATTGTTCCAATTTTGCTATTTTATCTTGAAAATGTGCAGAAAGTATGGATATAGTCGAAAAGAATGGGAAAAAACCGTGATATCCGTCCGGTCCCCGTCTTTGAATATGAGGAAAGGCTGGTTTGACGACGTTTTTTCATTCAACATGCTTCTCTTTATTCTATCACCGTTCTTCTAGAAGTCTGGTGAGCATACGATGGAGCCGGTTGTGAGTGGTCAAGCGAAGAGGAAAACCGCATTCATTCGGATTCTCCACGCAATGCACTCAATGAACGATGCTGTGCATCATCGCTCTTCCTAAGTAGATCTTCATGCCGCCACCGTTGTTCCTTTTCGCTCAGGGTCAAGCCTAGCGGGTGCGTCTTTTTCTTTCTTCCATTATACTAATAAACAGACCGCACCTAGTGGGAGACGACAGAAAGGAGTTTTTTTATGAAATCGCTCGTTTTAGCGGAAAAGCCGAGCGTCGCCCGTGACATCGCCCGCGTGCTCGGCTGCAAAAAAACACATAAATCATACTTGGAAGGGCCGCGCTACATCGTCACATGGGCGCTTGGGCATTTGGTTGAACTCAAAATGCCCGAAGACTATGACCGGAAATATGAAACGTGGCGGCTCGAGGACTTGCCGATCATTCCGAAAAAAATGGGCTTGAAAGTGATCCGGCAAACGAGCCACCAGTTTCGCGCCATTGAACGTTTAGCCAAACGCCGCGATGTGAAAGATTGCATTATTGCGACCGACGCCGGCCGCGAAGGGGAGCTGGTCGCGCGTTGGATTTTGCAAAAAATCGACTGGAAGAAGCCGATTTGGCGTTTATGGATTTCATCGCAAACCGATCAAGCCATTCGCGACGGTTTTCGCCAGTTAAAACCCGGGACGCAGTTTGACCGGCTGTATGAATCAGCCATCTGCCGCGCCGAAGCGGACTGGCTGATCGGGTTGAACGTGACCCGCGCCTTGACGACGAAATACAACGATCCGCTCTCAGCCGGGCGTGTGCAAACGCCGACGCTCGCGATGATCATCGAACGCGAACGGGAGATTCAATCGTTCGTTCCCGTTCCGTATTGGACGATTCACGCCCGCATCGGTTCTGTCACTGCGGTATGGGAACGGCACGGTGGGAAACGGCTGTTTGACAAAGACGAAGCCAATGAGCTGATGACTCGCCTCAAAGGCCAGCCGGCGCGTGTTACATCGGTCAAGCGGAAGCGGAAAAGTGAACCGGTCCCGTTGCCGTATGATTTAACCGAGTTGCAGCGGGAGGCGAACAAGCGGTTTGGCTTTTCGGCGAAAAAAACGCTCTCGGTATTGCAGCGGCTATATGAACAGCACAAGCTCGTTACGTACCCGCGCACGGATTCACGCTATTTGCCAAGCGATATGAAAGCGACGATGACCGATCGGCTTTTGGCGATGAAGCCAGGCTATGAAGACGTGATCTCCTCCCTGCTCACCAAAAAGAACGTCAAGGCAGCCAACCGGGTGTTCCAAGATGACAAAGTGACCGATCACCACGCCATCATTCCGACCGATGAACGATTGGACCTCGCGAAGCTGTCGGTGGATGAACGCAAGCTGTATGACATGATTGCCCGCCGCTTTTTGGCACTGTTTTACCCACCGTATGAATACGAAACGGCAACCGTCGTCTTCGAGATCGGCGACGAAACGTTTGTCGCCCGGGAGACGGCGGTCGTGAACGCAGGGTTTAAAGCCGTTCTTGGCAAAGAAGAAACAGAAGCGAAACCAACGTTGTTACATCTATCGGAAGGCCAGACGCTCGCATCGGTACAACTTGAGATGGAACAATCGTTCACCGAACCGCCGTCCCGTTACTCAGAAGCCGATTTGCTTGCACAAATGGAGAGATATGGACTCGGCACACCGGCAACAAGAGCGGACATCATCGAGCGGCTCGTCGAAACGGAAGTGGTCGAGCGGAAAGACGGACGCTTTTATCCGACGAAAAAGGGAAAACAGTTGATCGAACTGGTCAACGAGGAACTGAAATCGCCGGAGTTGACCGCCCGCTGGGAGCGTGAGCTCGAGGCGATCGCTCGTGGAAAAGGAAATCCAAAACAATTTTTGGCTAACATCCGCCGACAAACGGAGCAGCTCGTCACTGAAATCAAGCAGAGTGAACAGACGTACAAAGCGCCAAACCTCACGAATCTCACCTGTCCGGAATGCGGTTCACTCTTAAAAGAGCGGAAAACGAAAGACGGACGGATGCTCGTCTGTTCCAACTTGGAATGCCGCTACCGCCGAAGACGTGATCCGAAGTTGTCGAATCGCCGTTGCCCGCAATGCCACCGACGCATGGAAATGCATGAAGGAAAGGCCGGGCTCTATTTCCAGTGCCGCCCATGCAACATTGTAGAAAAAGCGGAAGAAACGAAACGCACATCCGCGAAAGGAACGGAGCGGGCGTTGCTCAAAAAATACAGCCCGTCCAATGAATCGTTTGGCACAAGCTTAGGAGAGCTGCTCAAACAGGCACTTGAAAAAAAGGAATAATCACTGTCAACCGCCAGAAGCTATGACTCTGGCGGTTTCTTTGTATCGCTGAATCTGAAACCTTCTTTCTCTTCACTCCGTATATATAAGTAAATCTACCGCAAAGGAGCGATCATGATGTTCAAGAAGTTGTTAAAGGGGCTTTTGGGGCAGAACCATCACTCCTGGTACTATAAGAAACATTACAGCAGCAGCGATTACCATATGCCGAAATCTTATTCTTATAAGCACCCGTCCCAGTACGGCCATTACCATTACAAAAAGAAACATCATAGCGGCAGCTTTTTCTCGAGCTTTTTTGGCAGCTGATGAAGCGATTCATTGACCGCCATCCGTTCATCGCCCGCTGGATTGACCGCCCGCACCGGAGCGGGAAGGTGCTTTTTGGCCGCTATGAAATCATCGAAGAACTCGGAATGGGGAGCTACGGCATCGCCTACAAAGGACGTGATCGCGACACCGGACGCCTTGTCGTCATTAAACAGGCGCGGCGGACAAAAGGGGAAGACGGCCGCCGTCTGCTTCAACGTGAAGCGGACGTGCTNTCGCGTTTACGTCATCCACAAATTCCGGCACGATACGATACGTTTATCGAAGGCGGACAGCCGCATCTTGTCATGGACTATATCGACGGGCAGACGGTAGAAGATCAAATTTTCGGGCTCGGGATCACGTACACGGAACAAGCGGCGTTTCGATTGTTGCTCGATGTGCTTGACGTCGTGCGGTATATTCACGCTTCGGGCATCGTCCACCGCGATTTACGCATCCCCAACATCATTTGGCGCCATGGGACGGTAGCCATTATCGACTTCGGGTTGGCGTGCCGCATGGGTGAACGAGTAGATTTGCGCGATGACGATCCGCTTGAAAAGCGGCTGCGGCGCGAACCACACCCGCGAAGCGACTTTTATGCGCTCGGTCATTTCACGTTATTCCTCTTATATTCCGCTTACGAACCGACAAGTGAGGACGAAAAAAGCTGGGAAGAAGAGCTCGACTTATCCCCGAAAGCCCGAGCGATGTTGCGGAAAATGCTGCAGCTAGACGCGCCGTATGACCACGTTGACGAATTGATCGCCGATGTCAAACAGTTATTGGCCGAAAACGACCTAGCACAAACTAGGGTGCTCTAAAATCAACGGAACAAAAGCCCCTCTCGCCCATTGCGTCACGACGGAGGGGCTGATGTCATTTCAAGAAGCTTCACACTTAGGCATCAAGATGTCGAGATCCCATATGAATAAGACCGGTTACCATGTTTCTCACTGCTGATTATTTTCCCTGAAACACCGGCTTTCGCTTCTCTTTAAACGCCGCCACCCCTTCGCGATGGTCGTCCGTTTCGACCATCAATCCTTGGATGAGCCGCTCTTCTTCGAGAATTTCTTCGAGCGTCGCCGTCAAAGCGTGCTCGATCAGCCGTTTTTGTTTGCCGATCGCTTTTGTCGGTCTAGCGGCCAGTTTGGCAGCGAGCGCTTCCACCGCCTCGCGCAACTCTTCGGCCGGAACGATCTTGCTTAACACACCGAGTTCATACAGACGGTGGGCCGAAATCGGCTCGGCGGTGAAGAAAAATTGCTTGGCCAAATGAGGGCCGACAAGCCGCGGCAACCAATACGAACCACCGCCGTCGGAGACAAGGCCGACATTCGCAAAGCTCAAAATGAATTGACTATCTTCGGCGGCCAAAATGAGATCGCAAGCCAGTGCCAAATTGAACCCTGCCCCAGCCGCCACGCCATGCACAGCAGCAATGATTGGTTTTTCACATGATTTCATCGTCATAATGAGCCGATTAAGGCGGCCGATATGCTCATACGCCTGCGAGGCGCTCGACTGCCCCATTGCTTTGACGTCACCGCCGGCGCTGAATGCCCGGCCGGCACCGGATAGAACGATCGCCCGAACAGCGTCGTCCATCGCAGCGCGTTCGATTGCACGAGTCAGTCCAGCGATCATCTCCGGACTGAAGGCATTGAGCCGCTCCGGACGGTTCAATGTCAGCCATAAGACCGAGCCGGACTGTTCCACAAGCAAATGCATGGTTTCCATGTCCCTCTTCCTTTCCTTCTTTCATTTCCAATGAACATGATTGCTATTTAATGAGCCAACCGCCATCGACCAACACATCGGAGCCGGTCATGTACGATGCTTCCGAAGAGGCAAGAAACGCAATAACGCTTGCAATCTCTTCCGGCGTCCCCACCCGGCCTAAGGCGGTGTTGCGCTCAATGGCTTTAACAAACCGCTCGTTTTGCAGGCCCTGCTCCGTGAGCGGCGTCTCGACAAAGCCAGGTGAAACGGAATTGACGCGAATGCCGTATGGAGCCAGCTCCAAGGCGAGCGATTTCGTCAAGTTGATCACACCGGCTTTGGCGGCACTGTAGTGCGGAATGTGCGCTCCTGCCTGATGTCCGGATAGCGATGCGACATTGACAATCGCCCGGTTGACGCGCTCCCTCTTCGCCCCTTCGATCATCAGCGGCGCGAGCGTTTGTGATACGAGAAAGACGCTTTTGATATTGACGCGTTGCACATCATCCCACTCTTGTTCCGTGAGCTCGAGCCATTTCGTATGGGTCGAAATGCCAGCATTATTGATAAGCACATGCAAGTCGCCGTATCGGCTTTCCACATACTCGGCTAACGCTTTCACTTGTTCGCGATCAGTGACATCGGCCGCAAACCAGTCTGCAGCCGCCGGCGCCTCGAGACGCGCGATTTCTTGTACCGTTTCTTCCAGTTTGGCGGCGGTGCGGCCAACAAGCACGACGTGCGCTCCTTCTTGAGCCAAGCGGATGGCCGTCGCCCGGCCAATGCCGCTTCCCCCTCCCGTGACCACTGCTACTGTATTCGAAAAACGCACCGTTTTCCTCTCCCTTTCTCTTTTGTTCCCTCGATCACACAGGACCTATTTCAAATACAGTCGTTGCTCTCATAAGCCTTCCCACTTCTAAAACGTCAGTCCACCGCCGTCGACCGACAACGTCGCTCCGGTGATAAAGGACGCCTCATCGGATGCCAAAAACAACACAGCGTTCGCCACTTCTTCCGGTGTTCCGATGCGGCCGAGGGCGTTCGCTTTCGAGATGATCGGCCATTTGCGCGCATCTTGTTTCCAAGGCGTGATAATATTTGTGTCAATGACGCCTGGGGCGACGGCGTTGACGCGAATATTGAACTTGCCGTATTCGAGCGCTGCATTTTTCGTTAACAAAATGACACCGGCCTTGGAAGCGTTATAAGCCGATTCATATTTTTTTCCTTTCATTCCAAGCAAGCTCGATGTATTGACAATCGCCCCACCACCTGATGTTTTCATGGCTGGCACTGCGTATTTGATGCCAAGGAACACCCCTTTCAAGTTGACGTCGATGACCCGATCCCACTCTTCTTCGGACAAATCGGTGCTCCGCACTTCCGAATGGCCGATGCCCGCGTTGTTAAAAAGAATATGTAGGCCCCCAAACGCATTGACTGTTGTTTGAACAAGATCGTTCACCCCCTTGGAATCGGACACATCCGTCTTGACAAAAATGGCTTCGCCTCCGCGTTCCCGAATGAGACGAACCGTCTCCTCTCCACCTACCTCATCAATATCGCTCACAGCGACTTTCGCCCCCTCAGCCGCAAACCGTACCGCCGTCGCCCGGCCGATGCCGCTGGCGCCGCCGGTGACAATGGCGGCTTTTCCGTTCAACCTCACGTTTCTCCCTCCTTTCCACTCTTTTTACACCCGCTTTCAAAACAATGTATACTAACTGGTCAGTATGTTGTTTCTTTTATTATACAATATATTTAGAATATTTTAAATCCTTTTATCCTCCTCATTGAGAAGCCTCCGCTTCCGAGCACAGTAAAAGGAGAAACGGAGGCGATGATCACCCGCTCGCTTCGCGGAAAGGACGCTTGAATCGCAAGCAAGAAAGCGAGAACCATCAAAAAGAGGGGAAGCCGCGATATGGGCTTTCCGTTCATCGATCGATGAGATCAGCCGCACCGTCATCGGTGCGTCCTTTGTCCTCTCCCCAGTTGTCTTGAGACTCGAAAAATGATTGGCAGAGCGCATCAAGCGATTGCAGTTGTTCAATCAACCCTTGCAAATCGCACGTGCGGAACGTATCGCTCCATTCACGTCCTTCCTCGGTAACCGAGTACAAATGAATTTCCATGCATCCGTCCCAACGGACGTTGGCGTCAAGCCAACCATCCTCGCTTTCCAGTTCGAGTGCAGTGGTCTTCCCATCTTCACTCTCATGCTTCGCTTTGATGACCCATACCATCCCTACACCGCCTTTCTTCCCCTTGCTTTGATGATCATTGACGTTTATGTCCGCTCATGTTCCACCCCAATCCATGAAATCGAGGGAGTCGGTCGACGGATGTTCGTTCGCCTAGTGTAGCACCGCATCCACTACAGCTGCGGCGCTGCCAGATTCAGCGAAGTGCGCAATGTGATCCAATTGGGGCTACCTTGTGGAGCCAAGCTCTACACATTCCGCCAAAAACGCTGGAACACAAGCGACATTGCTACGCCCTTGCATTCTGCATTGACGTCGCCAAATCCGCCATCATTTATAACGCGTGTCTTCCGAGTCGACCATTACGTTGCCCATAAGCCTTGTCGTTTATAGTATGCCTCAGACGACGGTTGCCGCTCCGAAAAGAGCTGGGCGGAGAGGAGGACATTGCCATTCGTATCCTGTCGGGAAACAGCGATACTAAAAATGGAGGTGCATTGGCATGATGGATCGCTGGGATGAATCAGGCGCTACGTTTGGCTGTCCGCGCTACACTCCAGGAACAGGTGTTCCTGATGAAATGAGTCCGATTCGCGATATCGCCCGCGGCTTTGAAAACGGGCGGCCGCCGGTCATTGAAATCACGCCAGCTGACGGTCGCCAAGAGGCAGATGCGGACGATATCGATTTTCCACCTGCTGACCGGGCGTTTTGAAGCGTTAGGACATAGCGCCTTCTGTCACAGTCACAAAGAGGATGTCGCGCTGTCTTTCGGACATCCTCTTTGTGTTGAAGGGGCTATGCTGATTGACATGACAGTACTATGAGCAACCGCACGGTCGGCCGCTACCTTGGCCAAGAGGGATTGGCGGTTTGCACAAACATAGCGGCCGATCTCCTCGGAGGCACGGTCTGTTTACACTGAACCCACCATGATGGAATCGGCCGGTTTAGCGGCGCACGGACACCCAAGGCCGCCCGTTTTCCCAATGAACGCGGATATGGAGGCGAAACGCCTCTGAGAGCCGCTCATCGGTCAACACATCCTCTTTTCGGCCGGCGGCAGCGATGCGGCCGTCTTGCAAGAGCAACACATGGGTGATCGATTCCACAATCTCTTCAATATAATGGGTGACGTATAACACATGGCACGGCCGAGCGATGATTTGTTCGATCAAAGAAAGCATCTCTTCGCGCGCCAATAAATCTAGGCCGACGGTCGGCTCGTCCAAGATCAACAGCTTTGGATTCGCCATCAGCGCCCGGGCGATCAATGTTTTTCGCTTTTCCCCTTGCGACAGCGTCGCATACCGTTTCCCTTTGAGGGCTTCAAGGCGGAACGATTCGATGAACGATTCCGCCATGCTCCGATCATCATCAGTGACGGCATCATACAAGCCGATCGTGGCAAACTTGCCGCTCACAATGATATCTTCGACCGCCTCGGCTTGCAAAGTTTCATGAAACTGATCCAGTGAACTGCTCACAAACCCGATCTGCCGGCGCAACTCCGGCAGGCTCACCTGCCCAAATCGATAGCCTAAAACTTCCACCTCACCGCGCGTCGGGTATTGATAACCAGTGACGATATTGAGAAGCGACGTTTTCCCCGAGCCGTTTAAACCAAGAATGGCCCATTGTTCTCCCTCTTTCACTTCCCAGTTAACCCCGTGTAAAATCGTGCGCTCTCCCCGCACCCACGAGACATCGTTCATACGAATAATGGACGTCATCGTTCCCCTCTCCTTTATCGAGTCTGAACCTCCCAATGGATAAAGCCACGGGATTTTTGTGTGAAATCAAGTGTTTCCAATTGCCTTTACATGGGCGCTGTCTCAAATTTCACAACACGTTCGAGGGGGCCCCCTACTTGGCGCTAGTCGTGCTGTGCGCCCGGTCTAAGGCGCTTTTTTCTGTTTAAATCCCTCATTCTCATTTGTTTAACCGTTCCATCTCTTGATTGTGCATTGGCTTCAATCTTTCATCCCAATGCTAAATTCGTAACATTTGCTAGTGTCATTCAGGCTTCAGCGCACGGGGCGACTTCCCTTTTTGCCGCTTGGACGAAGTGGAATCGATTCTTCCCTACGTTCTTTGCTGCGAACATCAAGCATCTTTTCAGCTTCTGTTGTTTCCGCCATACGGTTTCGCCGCGGCCGGTGCATCAAGATCATGGCCCCGCCAATCAATAGGCAAACCGCGCCGGCCCACCAAACGCGCTCAACAAACAAGGAAATGCCAAAGAAAATGAGAGCAAGGCCAAGCAGTCGATAAACTGACACGATTCTCTCCCCTTTTAGCCGCCCGCCACGTTTGGATTCCAACAAGCGGCGAAATCAAATGCATCAGGCCATTAGGCAGCCGTCAAGAAGTGAAAAGTGATGCTCCCGCCCGCGGGCTGCCCGGTTGGCGATAAAGACGTTCATTCCCATTTGTATTGTAGCAAACATTTCCAAAGGAAAATAGGGGTTTTTCTCATCAGGCTAGTGAAAAACGATCATTCCCTGCCGTACAGCGGTTTTCAAAGGAAGCGAAGGTGAACCTTTCCATTGCAGAAGCTGTCTTTTTGATCCGTATTCCTCATCCAATCACCAGCCTTTACAGTGCGGCAGCAGGAACCCGCTGTTTGGCAAACCGATATAAGACGCCTGTATGTTCCGGTTCGACCGCATGGACGCGGGCAGCAGGCACTCAATGAAACAACTTACTCTCAGCGACTTTTTCTTTGAACACCCGCATCCATCGGCTAAGCGGAGCTTGGAACGACAGGCCGGCTAAAAGCGCTGCGACCGCGAACAAACAGAGTCGCACCACATCGCGCCTCACGTTTTCCCATACGATGCCACCAACCGCCTCGCGCATCAAATCAATTGCGTACGTAAACGGCAACCAAGGATTCAACAGGCGAAAAAATGGGGGAATCAGCTCAACAGGGTACGTTCCCCCTGCTCCAGCGATTTGCAAGACAAGCAGGATAATCGCCATCGCTTTTCCCACATTGCCAAACAAAGACACCAAAGTAAAAATAATGACCGTAAATACCATGCCGGCCAGCAGGCCGAACATCACAAACCAGTGCGGATCACGAATGAAAATGTGAGGCAAAAACATGGCTGCACCAACCGTAACGACAAACGCCTGCAATAGATTGAGCGTCCAAAATGTGAGCAGTCGGCCGATATACATCGCTCGTGCCGTATTGCCGTTTTCTCTAAATGGGTCAATCACTAGCACTGAAACAAGCAACAACCCTCCAACCCAAATCGCTAGCACCGTATAAAACGGATTCATGCCCGATCCATAGTTCGGCAGCGGAAAGAGACGATAAGTTTTGACATCGACCGGATGGGCTAAAAAGGCACCTTTCGCCTGCGGATCTTGTTTCAATAAGTGGATGAGTTCATTGATGTCCGTTTCTGATTTCATTTTGGCGACTAACGCCGTCAATTCGCTAACATGGCGGGCAAGAAACGGATACTCCGTTTTTGCCGCCGTCAACCACTGTTCGGTTGCCTTAAGGTCACGGTCGGCGTTCGTAAATAGACGTTCAAGTCGAGAAATGACTCCAGCCATGTTTTCAAGTCTTTGCTTCGTCTGCTGAAAGAGCGGCGCCATTTCCGCCCATTTCGTTTGGATGAGCGGCAACGCCTGTTGTTCGTATGCTTGCCGAACGCCTTTCACAGCAGCGTCCACAGCCGCAGCTTGCGTTTGAACATGTTCAACTATCGTTTCAAATGATTGCCCAGCCGGTCTCATTGCCATGTCTTGCATGTCCGCAAACGTCTGACGCAAACGAATCAGCGCATTCCTTAGATGAGCAGGGCGATCGATATCCGCAGCTCCTTCTAGCCGATGCAGTGCATCGTCCAACTGGGACAAAAGCTGTTCGCCATCTGTTGCTATTGCCTTGCCGGTTGCTGCCCACCGTTCGAAATCATCATCAGAACGAGGCGGGGCAGCTGCCCACTGTTCCAACGAAACAGTGAGCTCTTCAAGAGTGCGCAGCCACGCTTCAGTCGGTGCCATAAACAGCCGGGGAGTTTCCTTTGTTTGAGCAAAAAAACGTCCCGCCCCATCCAGCCACTCTCTCCCTTGATTGACTACCTGTTCCGCTTTCGGCAACAGCTGTTCTGCTCGTTGGATGAACTGCCTTGCCTGTGCAGCGTCACGACTGGCTTTATCGAGCTGCCTCTCAATTGTCGGCAAATCGTTTTGCAGTCGAAACAATAGCGTTTCAAAATGACGAATATCCGGGAGCTGTTGCTCAAGCGTCACTCCTGCTTCATGGAATAAGGAAAACAGCACTGTGTTGACAATCGCTGTAAACTCATCCCCGACTTGCGCCGACAGCGTGCTGACTCCGCGTTCAGTAATTTTCGGTACGATGGCGTTTCGTTTGTCGTTTTCATAGTAATGAATCACAGCTCGCTTTGGCCGGTCGCGGACAATGGTCGCCAAGTTGGCGGAAAAATCCTCGGGGATGACGATCGTCGCAAAATAGTCCCCTTTTCGTACGCCCTCCATTCCTTTGGCCTTTGTGACAAACTGCCAACCGAGGCGATGGTTGTTTCGAAGTGCGTTGATGATTTCTTTACCGGCATGGAATCGATGGCCGGCTAATTCCGCTCCACGGTCTTCATTGACGACACCAACGCGCAAGTTCACCGTATTATCATAAGGATCCAATGAGGCCTCCACATTGATCCATGCATAAAGCGATGGGAGAACGATCAGTCCGGCAGCCAATACAGCCGCGGCCCAATTGGTCGTCAGCTGCTTCAAATCGCTCATGTATATGGACAGAGCTTTTCTCATAACGGATCCGCTTTCCTTTCTTCGATGATAGATGACCTTTGTTAGTATGAGCGAATCCATGAAAACTAAACGAAACTGGGCCACTTATGTTCATTTACGGAAAAAAAGCCAAAGCGCCAAAAATAGAAAGCCTAGGGCGGCTAGGCGCGTCAGATCAAACGGAATGCGCTGTCCGCCGAACAAACCAAAATGGTCAATCATCGAACTCATCACAAGCTGTCCGGCGATCACGGCAATCAACGAATTGGCCACGCCGACTTTCGGAACGATCAGCACGATGACAAATACGTAAAAGGCGCCGAGAATGCCGCCCAGCAGCTGCCATTTCGGCACAGAAAACATGGCCAGCAACTCGCCTTTTCCGAAAAACAATTGCACTAAAAATAAAACGATCGTTCCGATGAAAAATGAAACGAACGACCCTTCCAACACCCCGACCCGCCTGCCAAGGCCGCCGTTCACCCCTGCCTGTATGGAGACGGCCATCCCGGCCGCTAGAGCCATCAGCATCCATAGCCACTTCATCTGTCTTTTATCCTCCCCTTTTCGCTATCCTTCTTCGACAAACGTCCACCTCGGCTTAAAGAAGCACGGACTGTCGCTTCTTTTACCCGCATCATCTAACTTGAATGCCCCTTCTTGCCAACCAAATCTAGCGTTCATGCAGCGGAAGCAAGCGCATTTCCCCAATATCGGTAAAAGTATTTGACATGGCGATGAAAAATCCTTCTTTTCGCCCAAACGAAAAGGAGAGGATACAAAAAACAGACGAATCTTCATGACAAAGATCCGTCTGCATGTCTGTCAATCTGAGTTCACCAACAAAAGGGAATGATTCATTTATCTTAGCGAGTCGTTGGTTCATTTGGCGTTGTAGCAACGAACAGGCGCAGCGACCAAAAAGCAGCGAGCACGATGGCTAACGCGATCATCATGCGGCCGAGTGCATTTTGTTGGCTGAGCAAGTAGCTGTTGCACACACGTACTGGCACAGATAAATACAACCAGCCCATGACAACGAGCATCGAAATCGCGTTCGTATGAACGATGCCGCGGGCGATCGGGTGAAGCCGTTTCCAGCTTAACGATAGCGGCATCCCTACAAGTAGCGGCAACATCATCCATTTGGCAAGCCGTAGCAACGGTTCGTTCAACGAAGCATCTACCGAACGCGGCAATAGCCAAAAAGTGAGGACGCTGATGGCCAACAGTAATCCAGGCAAGCCGTTTTCGTTCCAACAGTTGAGCCATTCGATGAAACGGCGGGGCAACGCGAAACCAAACAGCCAGCCGGCTACCACCAGCACGGGAATTTGCCCGAGCATGACGCCAATCATTGATGATTCCATCCAACGCAACACCGGCGGCAGCACGAGTATCGCCATGAAGAAAGCCCCGCCAACTGCATATCGTTTTCCACTCACTTTTTCACCACCTTAGAGGACGCCTCTTTGGCCAGCAGGTGATTCAGTTCAGCGATGACCGCTTGCGGATTGTTGTAATCAAAAATGCGGACGAGCCGCCTTTTTTTGTCGAGCAAATAAAACGCCGCGTTATGTTCATACCCGCCTTTTCCATCGGGGATCACAATGACTCCCATCATGTTTAATAGCCGTTGAAGTTCCCGCTCGTTTGGTACACGAGCCATACGCCAAGTGACGCCATCTGCCCCATAATGATGGGCGTGATGCATCAACATCTCCGGGGTATCGTTTTGGCTGTCGAAACTAATACTTAAAAACGAAAGACGATGACTATGCGGAGACTGGCGAATGGCATCATAAATGCGGCGCAAGTTCATCTCAACAACCGGGCACACATCGCTGCACCTTGTATATATAAAAGTGGCTAAAACCCATTGGCCGCGCTGATCTTGCCAAGAAAACGTATGACCGTTTTGATCCTCCAACTGAACGGCCGGAAGCAGTTTTGGCTCTTGCAAGATAGCAAGACGACGGGCGGTTTCGCTCGTAAACGCGCGAAACCCGTCCGTCCCGTGCCATAGAAGTCCAAACCCAAAAACAAGGGTGAGGACAATTGCTATGGTGTTACGCACGCGGCCCCACCTCAATATTTTGCTTTGCCTGAACGATGATCACGGAAACGAAAAAGCGGTAAAGGAACACCGTGACCGCGGCGATAATGACAACGGCAAACACTGCTCCCATGCGGTCATACGGGACCCATTCCGGAAAATGCACAGCCCACCGCCGCGGTGCACTCACTTTACCGGAAAGCAAGAACGTGCCGCATAAACTGAGGAAGAAAACCGTATACACCCAGAAGCTGACCATATCCGCATAGCCGATTTTTCGCTCATTTCCGCGAATGAAATAATACATAAAACCGAATAACATAGAAACCGCGCCGACTCCCATATACATATGGAAATGTCCTGGCACCCATTTCGTGTTGTGCATCACATGGTTGATGACGATGGTCGCATCCGCAATCGCCGGTATAACGCCCGCAACCCAACCGAACATTGAAAGGAAGATGAAGCTTGACGCCCTATCCCATTCAATGCCGGAACGATAGACGATCATTAACGCGCCAAAGGCGGTCACGACCAAAACCGGCAAGCCATTCAAATAGGAAAATACTTGTCCGATAATCAACATCCATTTCGGCATGACAAAGTCCATCAATAAATGGTGCGGATAAACGATAATCGTAAACAACGTCGACATGTTCCACGCAATAAGGAAAATTTTGTATGATTTCCATGGACGATTTGTATATTTTGGCAAAATTTCATATACAGCGATTACTCCCATGTAAATGACCGAGTTGGCGAAAATATGTCCGAAGGCGTAAATCAAGTTTTTCGCCAGCAACGGATCCATTTCAATCGATGGTTGAAACAAATTGATTAAGCTCATGACTAGGACGCTCGCCCCGACCGTTAAAGAAACGAGATTGACAATCGAAACCATCGTGCTCGCCACTACCGTAGGCGGCGGACCGTAACCTTTCACTTTTCCGAGAATTTGCGGCCATCCAAGGCCGTGACCAAGGCTTCCGTATTCGCGAATAATGGCTCGCGACGTATCAAGATAAAGAAGCAAAAAGCTGACACCAATCAGCAACATGCCAATCAAGTACAGGCTCGCTCCTGTTTTCCCCCACATGCCGGCTGACATCGCCGGCAACGGGTACAAAAACGTCCATGCTCCAGCGAAACGGAAGACAAAAATACTGATGGCTGTCATCACCGCCCCCGTTAAAAACAACACGAAATGGGTCACAAAAATCGGAAACGATAAACGGACGTACTGGCGCAAAAAGTACCACATAACCGCCGACGCAGCAAACGCAGCCGCTCCAACCATAAACGTGCCATGCGCGGTCATCATTTCATAAAATGTATCTTGTCCAAGCGGAATCATCTTTCCTTGTGCCAACAACATCAACAGCCCAAGCACCATCATAAGCAAAATCGCAATACCGCTGACGAACATGTACAAGGCGGTCATCTTCCGAACGTTCGCTTCCATTATTTCCCCTCCCCTTCTTGGGACGGCACGACGGTAATGGTCGCCGTCATCACATGGTGGCCGATGCCACAATATTCTAAACAAAGTACTTGATACGTCCCCGGCTTCTCAAACGTGTAATACATCGTATTGGTATACTTCGGCATGGCTTGCGTCTGGGCCAACAGTTCCATGTTTTCATCATAAATGCCGACTCCGTGATTGACATCTACGCTCGTCACTTGAAAGGCGATCGGCTCACCGACACGAAATTCATTTCGGCTTAATACAAAACCAAATTGCCGCGCTTCCACTTGAACAACGGTCGGATCGGCAGCATGCGCTGGCCTTTCAAACGGCAAATCGCGCAGCGTATAAAACGTCGCTAGACCCATGGCCGCAATGACGACCAAAAACCATACATTCCGGATCCGATAGCCTTTTTTCTGAATTGGCTCATATTCGGAGCGCTGGCCGGAATGAGCGACGACGTATAAAAAAACGAAAATGACAAACAAGATGAAAACAACGGAGATGACCCACGCTGCTTGTTGGTACATGGCTATCCATTCCCCCTTTTCCCTCGTCAAGATAGTTTCACTATAGGGCATGGTAGCGTTTTCTCACAGTTAACTTCATCACAAAACAGACAATTTTTCTCACAATTTGGATTTTTTTGTCTGATGTGATAGAGTACACAGTTATGTGACAGCGGACTTGCTATAATGGGAGAAATGGTGTTAGGGGGGAATGGAGATGAAATCGTTGGCTTTTTGGACCCTATGTACGACGTACTTTCTCATTGTATTTGGCGGGTATGTAGCGTCCTCGAATTCAGGAATGGGGTGTGGCCCCGACTGGCCGCTTTGCAACGGGGTGCTCATCCCGGTGTTAAAAGGAGCGACGCTGATCGAGTACGCCCATCGATTGATCGGCGCTTTGCTCGCGCTGTTGACGGTGATGCTTTGCCTTCGCTTATGGCGCTCTTCCCGAAGTGGAACGGATCGTTTTGTTTCAGCGGCCGCTGCGGTTTTGCTTGCCATCCAAATTATACTAGGGGCTTTCGTCGTTTGGTTTGACCTCCCGCCTATCGTCGTCACGACTCATTTCTTCATCGCGTTTCTCTTTTTAGGCTGTCTCCTTTGGATTTGGCGGCGCGCTCATCATTCTCCACACCTGCACCAACCAGTCAAGCGGACATCTATTGGAATAGAGGCGAAACGGCATATCCATCTTCTTTTCGTTTTGTTGGCAGCTACGTTGCTGCTTGGCGCCTATGTGAAACATCAACATTACGGTCTGTCATGCGGATGGCTGACATGCGGAGAACAACTATGGCCGTCCAATGAAGCCCAAATGTGGCAAACCGCCCATCGAACCGCCGCTGCTGCGACGGTGTTGTATACCATTTGGACGGCTTTTGTTGCGCACAAGCGCCGCTGGGGGCGCCCGCTAGAGCGACGACTCCTTTTGGCTGCAGCAGTCGGACTGCTGCAAGTAGTGATCGGAGTGATCACCGTTGCGACAGAAATTCGTCTTTCCTGGGCGATCATCCATTTGGCCGTCGGCACATGGCTCGCCTTGCTGTTGATCGACCTTAACATCTACTTACATATGTCTGTGTTAACAAGAAGATCGTCTGTCCCTAGACGGATGGGGGAACACCCCCGAACGCCCGCCCGTTAGACATCAAATATCAACCGAACAAAAGGCGAAGTCAACGCCAACGAGGGAAACGAGAACAACTGCCCACACCGGCCATTCCGAAAAATAGCCAAGGTGAGCCATCAGTCCGCCAAACGACGTCAAACCGAGGCAGCGGCGTGATTCCGACCTCACAGACGGAGCCGAGCTTGCCTGTTTGCTGGTTGACCTCAATAGCCATCTATCTCGGCCCTTCCGTTTGTGAGATGGTCATGCTACAATCATATCATCATTGACAAGAGGAGAGAGAACATCATGAACGTTCGAATGCTGGCAACAAACGGGTTAATCGCCGCTGTGTATATCGCGGTGACGATGCTCATCCAGCCGTTTGGCTTTACGAACATTCAGTTTCGCGCATCAGAACTATTAAACCACTTAGTCGTATTTCGCAAAACATACGCCATCGGCATCGTGCTTGGCGTCTTTTTCGCCAATTTATTTTTCTCACCGATCGTTGCGTATGATCTTGTATTTGGCGTCGGCCAATCGGTGTTGGCGCTTCTCATCACAATTGTTTCTATGCGCTATATTGAGAACGTTTGGGCTCGTATGGCGATCAATACGTTGTCGTTTACTGTCACCATGGGCATCATCGCCCTCGAACTGAAACTGGCGCTCGGCTTCCCATTTTGGCTCACATGGCTGACGACAGCCATCGGCGAGTTTGTCGTCATGGCAATCGGCGCGCCGATCATGTATGCTGTTGGCCGCCGTTTGGCACCGGGGATGTTCGATTCTGTCCATCAAAGCCGTTAGCAGCTCGTCTCGTTTGGCACAGCATATAGAGTGCCCGCCCTGTTAAATGGTGCATTCTTCATAGGCCCGCAAAGAAGGTGTTTACCAACTTTGCGGGCCTCAACATCTATTTTGACTATGGCATCGAACGAGTGGCCCATTCAATGAGTAGGGAAACAACGGCAAGCAAGCTGACTCCTGCTGTCGTCATTTTCAGCATGCCTCGCCATCTTGGCGATATGGATCTCCCCATACGAAGAACGGCAAGGCTGACAGCGATTGCGCCACCCCATATGAAGAGGCCAACTGGGGTAACAAGCTGGCGCCAATCGCTGATCCAATAGTAGATGACGGCCGCCTGACAGGCGAGCAGTACATACACGATGATTCTCATGGCTCTCCCCCTATCTAACCGAAGTGCTGAACGGTTGGAATGAGCGGCGCCGGTTGTTCCACTCTTCTTACTCACTCAAAGCTATGCCGACAAATTCCGGTGACAATGATAGCAAAGCCGAGCAACGCTCACCGGTTCGGAAACGGAGCTGACAAGAACAGCACCTCGACCTCGCCAATGATGTCAAAAAAGAATGGAACAACAAGGCCGATGGCTGTTTCTTGCATCGATTCCACCTCTTCTCTATTATAATTTTGGATTTTGTTGTTTTTATGTTGATTATTTAGAACATAGTTTTACTTAATATCGGAATGATTATTTTGCCACTTTTGCGGCAACAAACCGTAAAAAAAGCGTCCACGCAAGAAGGTGGACGCGCTTGGATGATCGTTTGCCGGCTATCATGAATGGAATCACGTTATGTTTGCTCCAAATCGATTGGAAAAGATGGGGCGATCAGGTCATCGCTCGCCTCGCAACACAGGAAAAATCATCCCGTTTTCCGCGTGTGTTGGTTTGCTTATTTCTTCAGTTCAATCGGCACCACTTTGCCTTTTTCCACCGCTCCAACGGTAATTTTCGATTCAAATCCGCCGTCCTCACCAACACTCGGGACGATATACACTTGCTTGTCTTCCGGGATGTTTTTCAACCCTTCGTTCATATGTTCGCGGATAGCAACCGGATCATCAACCGTGCCAGCTGCTTTCATCGCTTCGACAAAGGCGTAAAGAGCCAAGTAGTTATAGGCAGATTCCGAACTCGGTTCGGCATTGTATTTCGCTCGATAGTTTTCCGCAAATTGCGGGGCTCCCGCCTCTTTCGACTCAACAAGCGGCATGACGCCGATCGCTCCCTCAAGCATCTCGTAAGATCCGATGGTCCGCTTCATTTCATCTAACTTCGCTTGGTCCATGACAATAAAACCGCCTTTAAAACCGAGCTCACGCGCCTGTTTCACCACTTTCGCCGTCGGTTCCGACGGTCCACCGATAAATAAGACGTCCGGCTTTTCTTTCAATGCGTTCGTGATGATCGTGAAGAAATCGGTGTCTTTGGTGAAGTCAATGGATGTGTTGTAAACAACTTCTCCGCCTTGTTTTTCCCAATATGGTAACAGTTGTTCCGTCCAATCTTTCCCATATTGCGTCGCCGTCGGCAAAGCAGCCAGCTTTTTGCCAAATCGCTTCATCACATAGTCGGTAAATGTTGGAATGTACCCATCATACCGCGGCGGAATACGTATCGTCATCTTGTTCCCTGTTTCTGTAATTTTCGGCTCGCTTGTATAGGCCGCGATAATGAAATTGTCCGTTTGGTTGAACACTTGCATCGCCATGACGCCGCCGCTGTGCGGAGTGAAGATGATTGGCGTATGATGTTCTTGGACAAGCCGTTTTGCATTTGCCGCTGTTTCGTTCGGCAAATATTTGTCGTCTAATGATACAACATTAATTTGATAAGTTTTTCCATTCACTTCAAACCCGCCGTTCTTATTGATTTCTTCCGCTGCCATTTTCACGCCGTTTAATGTCCGCTCCCCGTAGTAGGCAGCTGGTCCGCTTAACGGGCCGCTGTAACCAATATTGACGACGTTCTTCCCGTCGTCATTGTTGCCGCTGTCGGCATGATTGTTCGTCGTCGAGCTGTTGCACCCCGCAAGCATCAACGCCATGACCGCTGTCATCATAGCGGCGATCGGCCATTTTCTTTTTTTCATTCTGCTCCCCCCATTTTTATACCGAATATTCAGATGAATGAAGGTAGTACTCGTTGCTCACCTCCTTTCATCGTTGATGGATTAGCATCTTTTGGCGTTCATGACGGACTGAAACTCGTCCATAAACGTCTGTAGAAATGTCCTAGCAGTGACATGTCATGTTCCGATGTACGCTTTGCGGACATCGTCATTGGCGAGTAGTTCCTCTGCTGTTCCTGATGCGACGATCGTTCCGTTTTCAAATACATAGCCTTGATGAGCAATGGATAGTGCCGCATGAGCATTTTGTTCAGCGAGCAAAATCGTCGTCCCTTCTTCGTTAATTTGTTTAATCGTTGCAAACATTTGTTCAACGATGAGGGGGGCAAGCCCGATCGACGGCTCGTCAAGCAAGAGCACCGCAGGACGCGACATTAAGGCGCGGCCGATAGCGAGCATTTGCTGCTGGCCGCCGCTAAGCGATCCAGCCGTCTCATTTCGCTTTTCATGCAAAATCGGAAACAGCTCATATACATGTTCGATTGAACGGCGGATGCCTTCTTTATCTTTTCGATGAACGTACGCACCCATCAGCAAATTTTCGTATACACTCATGCGGGCAAACAGTTTGCGCCCCTCGGCGCATTGCACGACACCGCGCTGAACGATCCGATCAGGCGGCAGTGAGTCGATGCGCTCTCCGTCAAGGCGAATTTCGCCTTGCGCTGGTTTATGCAATCCGCTAATTGTGCGAAACAGCGTGCTTTTCCCAGCTCCGTTGGCGCCAAGCAACACCGCGATTTCCCCCGACCTAACGGAAAACGTCACATCGCGAATCGCCGTGAAGCTGCCGTAGCGGACAGACACGTTTGTCACTTCAAGCAACGGTGCTCCCCCCTAAATACGCTTGAATGACCGCCTCGTTATTTTGCACTTCTTCCGGCGTCCCTTCGGCAATTTTTTCGCCGTAATTCAGCACCATAATGCGGTCAGCGATTTTCATAATCATCGACATTTTATGTTCAATAAGACAAACCGTCAGGCCGCCCTCGACCATTTTGACGATCAGCTCTTCCAATCCTTCTGTTTCGTCTGGGTTGACGCCGGCAGCCGGTTCGTCAAGCAAGACAAGCTCTGGGTCGGTCGCCAAGGCGAGCGCAAACGCCACTCGCTTCTTCTGTTCTTGCGACAAATTCGCAACGAGCCGATCCGCCACACCGGTGAGCCCAACGAAATCGAGCACTTCCATCGCTTTTTCTTTACACGCCTGCTCCTCGCGGCGATGTCGTTTTGTACGCAAAATGGCGTCAAACAAATTCGATTCGGTGCGAAGCCGATGGCCGATGATGACGTTGTCCATCACCGTCGACTGTTCAAACAAATGGGTCGTTTGAAACGTGCGGGCGATGCCGAGTTTCGCCCGCTCATTCGCCGGCAGGCGGGTAATGTCGCGTCCTTTAAACGTAATCGTCCCGGATGTCGGCCGGTGCAAGCCGCTAATCAAATTGAAGAACGTCGATTTACCGGCACCGTTCGGGCCGATGATGGCGTTGATTTTCCCTTGTTCGACGGAAAATGTGACGTCATTGACCGCCAACAACCCACCGAATCGTTTCGTCAACCGTTCGACGTGCAAAAACATGTTTATCCCTCCTTGACGTACCGACCGTCTCGTCCTTGGCGCGAGGCAGCTAGTTCAGCAGCGGTCTGGTTGGCCTCCCGTTCAAGGCGCCGCGCCTCTGCACGCTTCGCTTGATAACGGATGAAGCCGCCAGCAATGCCGTGCGGATAAAAGATGATTAAAAGTGTCAACACCGGGCCAAAAATGAGCATTCGATAGTCTTGCAAAAATTGCAACTGCTGCGATAAAAACGTGATCAACAGCGTGCCGACAACCGGTCCGGCCAGCGTACCGATACCGCCGACAAGCAAGTACGTTAAAAAGTCAAACATGACAGTGACATACGCGATATCCGGTCCAAGAAAACGGATGAATGATGCATACAGCGCCCCAGCAAGCGAAGTGAAAAAGACCGACAAAACGAATGAGGCGAGCTTGTTTTTCATCGTTGAGATGCCAAGCGTCAATGCGAGCTCCTCGCTGTTGCGAATCGCGATATACGTCCTTCCAGTCAGCGAATAGACGAGCCGGTACATCACAAATATGACGGCGAACAAGAAAAACAAAACTAAATAATATTGGGCAACCGGTGTCTGAAACGACAGCGGTCCGATGTCGCTTGGCGCCGGAATGCCGATGAATCCACGCACTCCGCCGGTTAGGCTGTCCCATTTATCAATCACTAAATAAATGATATATCCGACACATAGTGTATAAATGGCGAAAAAGTGCTCTTTCGTCCGCAAGGCGACCAGTCCGATGGCAAGGCCAAGCAGCGATGTGAATGCACATGAGAGCGCGAACGCCCCCCAAAACGGCAGTCCGACCTTCACGGTCAAAATGCCAAGCGTATAGGCGCCAACGGCAAAAAATCCAGCGTGGGCAAGCGACAAATACCCGGTGTAGCCAGCAAATAAGTTCAACCCGTAAACGGCGATCATCCAAATAAAGGACATCGTCATCATGTGCAAGTAATAGCCGTTGGCCACAAGCAACGGGAGGGCAAGTGCCAACACCGCAAGAACAGCGAGCCATAGGTGTCGTTTTTCGAAAACGGCCATCAATGTCCCTCCTTGGCAAATAGTCCGTTCGGTTTGACCGTTAAAATGATGACAAGAATGGCGAAAGCAATAATGTCTTTATAGTCGTTCGACACGTATGTTGCCCCTAAGCTTTCACTAAACCCTAAAATATAGCCGCCGACAATCGCGCCGGGGATGCTTCCCATGCCGCCGAGAATGATGATGACAAACGCTTTCAAGATGACGAGATGACCCATACCGGGAAACACGAGGTTGATCGGCGAAGCGAGCGAAGCGGCGAGTGCTGCCAAACCGCCGGAAAGAAGGAACGTCATCATGGCGACTTTGTTTGTGTTAATGCCGACTAAGTTCGCTCCTTCGCGGTTTTGCGCCATCGCAATGATCGAAGCACCGATGAATGTCTTTTTCAGGAAGAGGTAGAGCAGCATCATGATGACAACAGTGGATGCGATGATGAGGATGCGTTGAACAGTGAGTGTCAAGCCGAAAACAGTGACAACATTCCCATATGGCGTCGGCATCGTTTGATAGTCCGCCCCCCAGACGAATTGGGCAAATGCTTCCAAAAACAACAAAATACCGATCGCCGCAATCTTATCGTGAAGCGGCGGCGCATCACGGAGTGGATAAAACACCAATCGTTCCATCAAGACACCGAGCAGCCCGACTACGACCATCGACACAACAATGGCAAGCCCATACGGCAGCCCGGCTTGGCTCATCGCGGTGAGCGTAACATACCCTCCCATCATATAAAGCGCGCCGTGGGCAAAGTTTGGAATATGCAAAATGCCGTAGACGAGCGTTAAGCCTAAGGCGACAAGACTGTAAACGCTTCCAACAGTCAGCCCGTTTATGAGCTGCTGGATAAACAATTCCACCCCGATCCCCCCTTATCTCTTGCACCGAAAACAGGTGAACAACTTGAACAGTTCGATAGAACCTATCGTTTTGGCCGTTCCTGCCCTCGAATGCCGTTTAAAATTAAGTCGACATAAATGTCGGTTAACTCCTCTTCGGAAACGCTTCCGTCCGGTTGAAACCAGTAGTAGCTCCAATTCGTGATGCCAAGCAGGCCGAACGTGATCATTTCTGCATGAAGCGACGGCTTAAATTCGCCGCGGGCGACCCCTTCCTGGATGAGCTGTTCATACTGCTTGCGGAACGCCCGCCGCTTCTCGCGGATTTCCTTCAAATGTTCATCAGCCAAATGCCGCATCTCGCGAAAGAAAATGCGGGCGCTTTTCTTCCGTGTGCGAATGTTGCGAATCACCATATAGACGATCGCATGCAGTTTTTCTGTACAGNTCTTCTCGGGTTCCTGCAGCAGGCGACTCTGCTGGTCAAGCAAATCTTCGATATAGGAGATGCATATATCGCGCAACAGTTCTTCTTTGCTTCTGTAATAGTAATAGAACGCCCCTTTTGTTGCCCCGACCGCTTCGACGATTTCCTGTACAGACGTTTCTTTGAACCCTTTGCGGTCAAATAGCTCTATGCTGGCTTCCATCAGTTTTTCTTTCATATCCATTGTCTCCATGTGTTCAGGCTCGTTCAATGATCGTCGCGATCCCTTGGCCGCCGCCGATGCACGCCGTAATGAGGGCGTATGTCCCACCGCGACGCTTTAGTTCATACACGGCTTTCGTAATCAAAATTGCACCCGTCGCACCAAGCGGATGGCCGTGGGCGATGGCGCCGCCGTTGACATTTACTTTTTCCGGATTCATCTCAAGCTCGCGGTCACAGGCGATCACCTGAGCGGCAAACGCTTCATTAATTTCGATGATATCCATCTCATCAAGCGTCAGTCCAACCTTTTCAAGCACCTTTCTTGTCGCTGGTACCGGACCGATGCCCATAATGTTCGGGTCGACTCCGGCGACCGCATAGGCGCGGACGACGGCAAGCGGTGTTAAGCCGAGCTGTTCCGCTTTTTCCCGCGACATGACGACGAGTGCAGCAGCGGCGTCATTGAGTCCCGAACTATTCCCTGCCGTCACTGTTCCGCCTTCCAAAAACGCCGGCGGCAGTTTCGCGAGTGCTTCCATCGTCGTGTTCGGACGCGGGTGTTCATCCGTATCGAAGACAAACGGCTCCCCTTTTTTCACCGGAACGGTAATCGGCACAATTTGTTCGTCAAACCGCCCTTCTTGCATAGCACGCGCCATGCGCTGCTGGCTGCGCAGGGCAAAGGCATCTTGTTCTTCACGACTGATGCCGTATTTTTTCACTAAATTTTCTGCCGTGATGCCCATCGGCGGGTCGCCAATCTCTTTCGGCGACAACTGCGATTTACGGAAGCTTGGCGGCGTCGAACTGTACGGCTTTTCCGGGCGGTCCATCAAATACGGCGCGCGGCTCATGCTTTCCACCCCTCCAGCGATATAGACGTCCCCGTCGCCTGCCCAAATGGCTTGCGCCGCTAAATTGACGGCATTAATGCCTGAACCGCATTGGCGGTCGACGGTCAGCCCGGTCAGCTCAAGCGACAGCCCCGTCTGCAACGCCGTCAGCCGGGCAATGTTGCCACCGCCGCTTAAGACATTGCCCATGATGACATCAGCGACAAGTTCCGGGCCGATGTTCGCCCGCCGCATCGCTTCTTTGATGACTTCCGCACCGTAAACGTGCGCTGGCAGCGTCGCCAAGGCGCCCCCTTGGCGGGCGATGGCCGTTCTTACAGCCGACACAATGACGGCATCTCGTTTCATCGCGATTCCCCCCTCACTTTTTTAGACGGCTCCGAATCGACTCGGCGTTTAAACAGAGAGAGACGAGCCCCCGTTTGTGCTGTATGCGGAAAGGGAGCGGTGCCCGGCGCCCCCTCACTCATACAGCGAAAAAACGGCTTCGCCTTTGACGACTTCCTTCCCGTGCTGATTGACAGCGGCAACGGCAAACCGAATCGTCTTGTCATCCTTTTCTTTGACCGTTGCTTTTAACGTAATGATATCGTTTAAAAACACCATTGATTGAAAGCGAACGAAATAATCTTGAACAAACCCTTCCTCGTAATACGGCGTAAACAGTTTCGCCAAGTTGCCCATCGTCCACATGCCGTGGGCGATAATCCCCGGCAAGCCGGCCTTTTTTGCCTCTTCATCGATCGTATGAATCGGATTGTAGTCACCCGATGCTCCGGCATATTTGATTAAGTCAAGCCGGGATACGGGTGAAAGCGTCACCTCGGGAAGCGACTGTCCCACTTGCCATTCGCGAATCGTTGTCATACGCTCATCGCCTTTCTAACCGCCTCGTTGATAATAATCGTCGAGGTGGAAGTGAATAGAAGATTCCCGTTCGTGTCTTCGCCGTTGTTGGCGATGATTAAAAAGCCGAGCTGACCCATGCTGCTTTGTTTTTCATAATAGTCTTTTACCTCTGCATAGCAGTACAGCTCTTCACCGACAAACAGCGGGCGCTCATAACGGAAACGCTGCTCGCCGTGGATCAGTCCTTTGGGCGGTAATTTCAGCCCTTCAATCACACCGTAGTCAAACACGCGCGGAAACGTCGGCGGTGCGATGTTGCGCCCATAGCGCGACCGTTTTCCCGTCTCTTCATCCCAATAAATCGGATTCAAGTCGCCGATCGCTTCAGCGAATTTTTTCACCGCTCCGCGCTCAACGACATTTTTTACTTTCTCTGACCGTTTGCCAATATCGTCTTGGTACATCACTCGCCCTCCTCATTTTTCAGCATTTCGGACCGCCGGCAACGTACAGCACTTGACCGTTGACAAACGATGATTTTTCATCAGCGAAAAATGCGACCGCATTGGCGATATCTTCCGGGCGGCCGCTGCGTCCGACCGGGATGTTGGCGACGCTGGCCTGAATGAGTTGCTCAAACGAGATGCCGAGCCGTTCGGCAGTCGCTTTCGTCATATCCGTCTCAATAAATCCCGGCGCGACAGCGTTTGTCGTAATGCCGAACTTGCCAAGCTCAATCGCCAATGTTTTCGTAAACCCTTGAATGCCGGCTTTCGCTGCCGAATAGTTCGCTTGGCCGCGGTTGCCGAGCGCTGATGTCGACGAAACGTTGATGATGCGGCCATATCCTTTTTCGACCATATATTTTTGCGCGGCGCGGGCACAGTAAAATGCCCCTTTCAAATGGACGTCCATGACCGTTTGCCAATCGTCGTCCGTCATTTTAAACAGCAAGTTGTCACGAATGACGCCGGCATTGTTAACCAAAATATCAAGCGATCCGAATCGTTCAACCACTTCTTGAATCGTCGTTTCCACTTGTTCGCGGTCAGTGACGCTCGCCACTTTGGCGTAAACATCGTATCCTTTTTCCCGCAACTCAGCTGCCGTTGCTTCAAGCGCCTCCGCGTTTAGGTCGATGAACGCCACCTTAGCTCCTTCTTCGGCAAAGCGGGTAACAACGGCCTTTCCGATGCCGCGGCTTCCTCCTGTCACAAACGCCACTCTTCCTGCAAACCGTTGACTCATGTTTTTCTCCTCCCCTTTTAGTAACGCTTTCATTTTGTTAGAGAAACTGCCCAAGCTTGACGTGTCCTTTAATTAAGTTGCGGGCAATAATAAGACGTTGAATTTCATCGGTGCCATCGTAAATGCGCCACAATCTCGCCTCGCGGTACCAACGCTCAATCGGCATCTCTTTCGTATAGCCCATGCCCCCGTGAATTTGCATCACCCGGTCAACCACACGGTTGCCCATGTTCGCACCAAACAGTTTCGCCATCGAAGCCAAATGACGGTTGTCCTCCCCTTCATCAAGCGTAAACGCTGCGTTTAAGACGAGCCATTTCGCTGCTTCAATTTCCACTGCTGAATCGGCGATCATCCATTGGATCGCTTGCCGTTCGGCGATCGGCTTGCCGAATGTGACACGCTCTTTCGCATAATCGATCGCCATTTGCAACAGCCGCTCGGCCGTTCCGACCGCGCGTGCGCCGACGACCCATCGCGCATAGCCGATCCACTCAAGACCGAGCTTGTAGCCGTAGTGCAGCTCACCTAAAATGTTTTCTTCCGGCACGCGCACGTTTTCAAAAATTAAGCTAGCCGGTGTTGACGGCCCCATTGTATGTATCGGCTCGGAGCGCCAGCCCATGTCGCGGTCGACGATAAAGCACGTCACCCCTTCACGGCCGTTTGTCGCTTGATGCCGCTCTTTGTCGGTAATGGCAATGACCATAACGAAATCGGCGTCATTGCCCCCAGTGATGAACGTTTTTTCCCCGTTGAGCACCCATTCGTCCCCGTCTTTGACCGCTGTCATTTTAATGTTGCGCGTATCAGACCCTGCCCCCGGCTCGGTCATGGCAAAGCACGATTTTTTCTCACCGTTGATCGTTGGGATTAAATATTTTTTCTTTTGTTCTTCGTTGGCGTAATACAAAATGTTATCCGCCGACCCGCCAAACTGGAAGGGAACGAGCGTTTTTGCCACTTCCATGAGCACAATCGCCTGCATGACATGGCCAAGATTCGCGCCACCGTACTCCTCTGGCGTATTAATCCCCCAAAAACCCGCCTCTTTCGCCTTTAATTGCAGCTCTTTTAATTTCTCCGGCGTAAGCCCGGGCTTCCCTTCCCGCTCGTTGCGCAATACTTCATTTTCTAGCGGCATCAACTCTTTTTCAACAAACTTGCGAATGGCCTTTTGGACCATGCGTTGCTCATCCGTTAAGCGCAAGTACATAATGGTTCCCCCCGTTTTCATTACACTTTGAAGCGACTTCCCACTCCCATAAATACCAACCGGTTGGTATGTTACCTTCATTATATTCGAATGTTCTGAAAAGTACAATACTTTTTTATGCTTTTGTCCAACAGGAAAACGTTGAGTACGTTCTCCTGTTGGTGCCAGTGCTGCGAATCAAGGATGTTCAGCCGTTTGAACGATATGGCCCAACACCGCGTTCCATACTGATTTACTGGCAAGGTAACCGACCGCCTTTTCCATATCAGCGACGATACAAGCGTCTTTGGGGACGTTGGCTGGCAGTATTCCATCGCCCCAAGACCGATTGTAGCTTCTCCATGATCGTCCTTTCCTTTTCCAATCATTTCTGTTTTCAGCTCTACTCCTTATTTATTTTTGCTCGAGTCGCTCTCGTACAGCGGCAACCGTTTCACCGATTCCACCATAAATGATAAGATCAAACATTCCGTCCATCCTTGTCGCCGTTTTGTTAATTAACACTTTCCGTGTTGCCGGAGATTCAGCAGCAACGTAAAACGGAATTTGATTCACAGGCGCCACCTCTAAACTCGTCCCCATAGCCAACAACAAGTCGCTCTCCGCCGCCCTAGCAAACGCTTCTTCGATATGGGGAACGAGTCCGCCAAACAAAACAACATCCGGTTTCAAAATCGTCCCACACTCACCGCAGCACGGCACATCGGTGCGGTTGACAAACGCCAAGTCATACGTTTTGCCGCACGATGGGCACGTCGCTGTCTGCAACGTACCGTGCAGCTCAATGACGTTCGTGTTTCCTGCTTTTGTGTGCAGCCCATCGATATTTTGCGTCAAAATCACCACTGTTTTCCCAATATCCTCCAGCCAACGAAGAAACCGATGCCCGGCGTTCGGTGCAAAGTCTCCCATCAGTTTCAATGAAAACATCCGCTTGAACCGCCGCCAAAAATCAACCGGATTTTTTTGATAATAATGCTCAGACAAATAATATTCCACACGTTCCTCTTGAGCGTAAATGCCGTTTTCGCTACGGAAATCAGGGATGCCGGACTCCGTGCTCATCCCCGCTCCAGTCAAGACGGCGATCGTGTTAGCCTCTCGAATCCACTGTCCAAACTGTTCGATGGGATTCATGTTGTTTCTCTCCCTTCCTATCAATCGCTTGGTTTTTCTAATGTCGCCTTTGGTTCTTTTCGAGGCCATAATGTATAGCTGAAACTCCATACAAAATCAATCACCAACACCAACGTCCAACGGCCCGCCATCACGAGCAGCTGTTGTGCTTTTGACACATCATCAGCAAACCAAACCATCCCCCACAAAATCGCTTGACCGATCGCCCAAGCCCCTAAATGGCGATACCATCCTTCTCGTTCTTGCTTTGCATGCTCCTTTCCAAAGAGCGGGGCTTTTTTCGGCTTAGGCATTTTCAAAAAAAGGTGAGCAAACTGATTGTCCGCCCATTGAATCATACGACGTCCATACACAACGGACACACTGATATAAACAGCTGCCAACGCATGGGATAACTTCGCTGTCTGGCCGTGTGCTAAGTCTACGACCGACACTACGAGTAAAATAAGATCTGCCAAAATGGTGCATGAAAAAAGACATACACTGATCATTTTCCATTTTAACACATAACGCGTAAACAATCCGGATACGACGAATACCCAAAACAGCACTTCACACGCGACAATCAACCACCCAATCATATCAGCCGCCCCTTTTTAATACAATTGTATCAAAAAAATAGTAACACAATTGTATCAAAAAAACAACTGTGTTACACTAGATACATGCCTAAAATCGTGGATCATGAAAAGCAGAGGGAACGAATCGCAGAAGCGACATGGGCCGTGATCATGCGGGACGGTATCGAAAAAGCAACCGTACGAAATATCGCTAAAGAGGCAGGGATGTCTGCAGGGGCGCTACGCTATTACTTTTCTTCCCAATCGGAGTTGTTAGCCTTTTCGATGAAGCTTGTCTCCGAACGGGTGCGGAAACGGATTGAAGCCATCCCTCGCTCCACTCCGCCTCTTGAAGGAATCAAACGTTGTCTCCTTGAAATTTTGCCGTTAACCGATGAAACGAAAAAAGAAATGGAGGTGTGGCTTGTTTTTACACAAAGGGCGCTTTGGGATTCCGAACTTCAACCGCTGAGCGAGCAAATCTATAACGAGTTGCAAACGGCAATAAAGAGGTTGCTTGAACTGTTACGTAATCTCGGGTTGTTAAGACCCGACGTGTCGATTGAGTTGGAAACAGAGCGCCTATACGCTTTGGTTGACGGTTTGGCCATGCACGGCATCATGCAACCTGACAAGCTATCTCCTTCACAAATGGAAGAAATCATCGAGTATCACTTACGCTCCATCTGCCGCTAAGGCAAATGGAGCGTCCCTACCTTTACTACCTAAAAAACCACCAACAATCAACGGCGACAGGCAAAAGACAGATGATTTTGCCACTTCCTCGTTGATGGAGCACCAAATATTTTGGCCTGCCAACTTTCCACACGATCATCCTTCCTTGTTTTATTGGCGTCTCTCTTCATTTTCTCGTCATGCGCAACGCATCGCTGCTGGCCTTGTGGAGCACCGCTTTTTCCTGCCGTAATGAGAGCACAAAGCATAGAAAAAGCACAACGCTTGCGAGAATATAAGGAAAACGAATATCTACATCAAACAAAACGCCCGCAACAGCTGGACCAATAATATTTCCAAGGCTTGTAAACGCGGAGTTCAAGCCGGCGATATAGCCTTGTTGGGTCTCATCGATTTTAGACATCTGCGTGCTGACCGCCGGACGCAAAATATCAATTGCCAAAAATACTAACACCGTTGCCACTAAAAGCATCGTCCATGTCGAAGCCAACAACGTCAACACGATGAATAAGGCGGATAGTAACAAACAAGCTGAAACGACGCGCTGTTCACCAAAGTGGCCTAACAACCAGCCGAATGTCGTCAACTGAACGAGCGGGCCGCCAATCGAGCCAATTGTAATGATCAAAGCGATTTCTTTCGGTGAGAAGCCAAATCGATGATCGACAAACAAGCTGAAAATCGTTTCAAAATTGGCAAGACCAAACGACAGCGCAAAAATGATCAACAAACTGAAAAAATACGGTTGCCGATGAACTTGGGCAAGCTGCACAAAAAACGGCACGTGATCCTTTTGAACCGTGCCCGTGGAAGCAGATGAATGCGATTCCGGGAGAAACAGCGCCGTAATGACAGCGGCCATCACTCCAACGGCCGCCGCACAATTGAACGGAACGCGGATGCCCCATTCTGCCATGTATCCGCCAATACCTGGGCCAATCATAAATCCCATCGTAATCGCTGCGTTAATATACCCAATGCCTGCCGCCCGTTCTTCATTCGTCGTTATGTCCGCAGCATAAGCCATCACTGCTGGCATGGTGAGGGCGGCGCTTATCCCGCCGATGACCCGCGAAAAAAACATCTCGAAAACATGATCGGCATAGCCAAACTGCCACTCAGAAAAGGCAAACAGCAGCATTCCTGAGACGATCAATTTTTTTCGGCCGACCGCATCTGCCATTCTGCCGGCTACCGGTGAAAAAAGAAATTGTGTTAAAGAGAAAACGGCCACAAGCAGTCCAACCGTTCCTCCTGAGATGCCCAATTGCTCGATAAACGTCGGCATGATCGGGATAATCAAACCGATGCCAATGAAAATCAGCAATAAATTGAACATCAAAATCAGCATGGCTCCGCGCTTCTTAAACAACAGCTGCATGTTTCCCCTCCTTTTTGCTTCCGCCTGAAGAAAGACTACCGCAAATGAAACCCTTTCCCTTCCACAAATTCTTTCATGTACATCCGAACTTGGCGGCTTAGCATGTCAGCCATTTGCCCCGTCCATGTATCAGAGCGGCGGCCATTTGTCCGCTGTTCATAGTAAGCTGACACCGTTTCATTATATCGCTGCAACTGCTCGATGAACCGGCCGCGGTCTTGATCGTATTCATCCTCATGATACACGTGGTCTAACGGCAACCGCGGTTTTTTTCCCGGCTGTTCAGCTGGATAACCGACGGCAAGCCCGAACAGCGGAATGACCCGTTTCGGTATGTTAAGCAGTTCGCATACTTCCGGCAGGTTGTTGCGAAGCCCCCCGATATAGCAAATGCCAAGCCCCATCGACTCAGCAGCAATCGCCGCATTTTGCGCCGCAAGCGCCGTATCGATGAGCGCCACCATAAATTTTTCCGTGCTTTCTAGCGATGGGAGTACGTCTTTTTCTTCCATTTCACCGATCTGTTCGTGGCGGTGAAAATCAGCGCAAAAGACAAAGAAATGGCCGTTATGCTCGACATAGGATTGATTCCCTGCCAGTTCGGCGAGCTTTCGTTTTTTCTCCGGGTCTTTCACCCCAATGATCGAATATGCTTGGATATAACTTGAAGTCGACGCCGATTGAGCGCATTCAACGATCATACGAATTTGTTCATCAGTCAGCGGCCGGTCTTCAAAACGGCGGATCGAACGGTGCTGTAAAATGGTTTCGATGACTTTATTCATGTCCTTGTCCTCCTCATCCAAAAATTCGGTTCATTCTTAAGAGTAGTGATGTCAATCAAATAGGCAATGCAACAAGGTATTTCTCTAATAGATAAACCTTAATGTTTAGAGTTTTCCAAAATCATTGCGGCTAAATCCTTTACTTACAGGGTCACAAAAGAGAAAGAGCCGAAAAGCAACCGGCTCTGTTCTCATATTCACTATTCAAACCGCCCTTCTTGGTAATCACGAATCGCTTCGCGAATTTGCTCGGGCGTATTCATGACAAACGGACCGTAAGCAACGACCGGTTCGTTTACCGGCTCGCCAGCGTAAAGAAGGAGCCGCAGTTTTTCGCGAGCGGTCACTTTTAACTCCGTTTCCTCGCCGCGGCTGTGGCGGCTTAGCAACAACACTTGCCCGGCCTTTCCTTCCGTGTTGCCGGCGCCAAACGTGCCGCTCCCTTCCAAAATATACAAAAAGCCGTTGTAATGGCCCGGCAAATCTTGCACAACCGTTATTCCTGGCTCAACAGTCATTTCGACCATCGTCACTGGAACGATGTTTTTCGTCGGCGCTTGCACCCCTTTTGATGAGCCGGAAAAGACGCGGATCACCGCCCCTTCTTCTTTCCGTATAGGCATATCCTCGGCGCGCAAGTTTTGATAGCGTGGCTCAGTCAGTTTATGCGTGCTCGGTAAGTTGATCCACAGCTGAAGACTATGGACGGTCGAACCGGGTGCAGGATCTTCTTTATGGACGACGCCGCGGCCAGCAGTCATCCATTGTACATCCCCAGGTCCAAGCATGTCGTGACCGGCTTTGTTGTCGAAATGTTCGAGTTCGCCACGAATCACATACGTGACCGTCTCGATGCCACGGTGCGGATGAACATCAAACGCGCCCCGCTGAAAAATGTCCTCCATCAACAACAAAAACGGATCATACTCTTGCCAATTCCCGGGCTCGAGCACTGGGCCGCTCTGGTGAATCGGGCTGTTGACAGTCATTTGCACCGTTTTGATACGGCGAATGTGGCGTTGAACGGCCATATCATCTTCCTCCTCTTTTCCACTCTGGACACAGCCGTGAGAGGAGACAGCCGATCTCCGGCCAACCGCCTCTCTTCCCCTTCATCGTACTCGATCTAGTTAAAACTAGGCAAATTATCTGCTTCCATTTTTGTGGTCATAGAGACTAACAAAAACAAAAAACCCGCCGATAATCGGCAGGTTAGTATTTCTATGTAATATGGCGGAGGAAGAGGGATTCGAACCCCCGCGGGCTGTGACACCCCTAGCGGTTTTCGAAACCGCCCCCTTCAGCCAGACTTGGGTATTCCTCCGCGTTCAAATGGAGCCTATCGGATTTGAACCGATGACCTCCTGCGTGCGGGGCAGGCGCTCTCCCAGCTGAGCTAAGGCCCCGTATAGAGTGATCGGGAAGACAGGATTTGAACCTGCGACCTCACGGACCCGAACCGTGTGCTCTACCAAGCTGAGCTACTTCCCGTCATTTGTTTATTTTCCCTTGCGACAATTCACATTCTATATGAACCTTTTAAGAAAGTCAATAGTTTTTTATATTTTTTTGCGTAAAAAAACGGAAATCCATTGCTTTTCCACTGCCAGCTACATAGTCACTGCTTTTTAGAAAACTATTAACAACGCGGCGATTATGCAGCACCATGGAAAAGGAGGCGATTTTGTGACACTCATTCCGCCGGCGCGGCGCAAACAGGCTTATTTTTCTTAGCTTGCCATCCCCATATTCATTTATGCCCCCACTGATCGTCGTCGTTTTCCCTAGTTCGGCAATTTAAGGCAACATCGTTATATCACGGACTTTTATTTTAATCTTTTGGGAGCTGTTTATAGAAAAGCACACGTATATTATACTCGCTTCTTGGTGATTTTGAAAAGTCAAAAGCGCTGCTTGATGAGCGATGACTCATGCTTTATGTCGCGATCGACATATACGGCTTTTTGGACAGCTGCCGCAGTTCAGTGGATTTGAATCAGCTGGATTGACTCGTTGACCGAGCAGATGCGCCGATTGGGGAGGCGCTCCCTTAACAGGGAAACGGATGAGCGATTCCGACGCATGAACACTCATTGAAACACCCGTGGGGAGTCCCTCCCACGGGTTTCGTTTGCTTCTCAATACACATCCCGCCGCGTAAAAACAACAAAAGCCACGATGAGAGCGACGAGTCCCCAAACGGCCAACACCGCCATTGAAAAGCCGAGCGTCATTCCTTCCACCGGTGGCGTCGTTCCTTTAATATAGTCGGTGAGACGCAAATTGACCATAAACAAATATTTTGCCGAATGCCATGACGACACCATATTGGACAAAATGGCACCAGAAATTAACGACGCCAACATAATCCCCATTACCGCCGCTGTGCTCCGCAAGAGCACGGAAAGCATAAATGTCAACGTGCCGACAACAACGCTGACAAATGTTGCCAAACCAAGCTCCATAAGCACGTATTCCCATTGAGGAATCATATGGACGTTCGTTGTATTAAGATCCTCCCCTTGAGGTACAAATCCGGTCAATAGCGGCAGACGAAAGCCGCCGTACCCGAACACAAGGCCGGAAATAACATATGACAACACCGCAGTCGTTAGCATAATAAACGATACAGACAACAAGAGAGCAATATATTTGCTTAGCAACACTTTCCATCGCTTCACCGGCCGGACGAGCAGCAGTTTGATCGTTCCGGTGCTCGCCTCTGATGACACAAGATCAGCCGCCACCACCATCACTAACAGCGGCAAAAACAAATCGATTGCGTTTTCGATAAAAACGCGCATAAACGTCGGCGCGCCGGGAGCGGACGGGTTAATGTCATGCTCTAAGTAATATTGTTGTTGTTGAAGGCGGATTTGCAAATATTTGCGCCACTCTTCTGACATGCTTGGTGACTGGAGACGGTTTTGCAAGTCGACGATTTGCTGCTGCAGCTGCGTCCGCCAATCAGTCGTGCCAAGCCGCTTCTTCAATTCTTCTGTCTCCCGGTATTGGGCGTATGTAAATAGAGCAACAAGCACCGCAACAATGGCGGCGATCACCCATAACCGCTTTTTGCGGACGATTTTCAGCATTTCATTGTACACAAGCTTAATCAATCGTTTCGCCCCCTGTCAGCTCGATAAACAAATCTTCGAGCGTTGGCAGCCGTGGTTCAATTTGAGCGACCGCCACGCCGGCGCGAATGAGTTTAGTGTTCCAAGCAGCAAGCTTGGCCGGCTCATACGGCGTGACGATGATCTCCTCGTTTGCTCTTAGCACTTCCGTTTCCTCGGCCAACAGCGCCCGCGCTTTGTCAACAGGGTCAGCTTTCCAAACGACACGCGCCTGTTCTTTTAACAGCCGCTCGACCGTATCGACAGCTAAAAGCCGCCCTTTCGCCATAATGGCAACGCGGTCGCACATGAGCTGAATTTCACTTAACAAGTGCGACGATACGAGAACGCTCAGTCCTTCCGTTTCCGCCAAAAAGCGGATGAAGGCTCGCATTTCACGAATGCCGGCCGGATCAAGGCCGTTCGTCGGCTCATCCAAAATGAGCACCTTCGGTTTCCCGAGCAGCGCCTGGGCAATGCCAAGCCGCTGCCGCATGCCGAGCGAATACGTGCTCACCCGGTCATGAATGCGCTGTTCAAGGCCGACGAGCTTCGTCACTTCCATGATCCGCTCCTCACCCACTTCGGGCATCATGCGGGCGAAATGTTCAAGGTTTTCCCAACCTGTTAAATACGGATACATTTCTGGATTTTCGACAATACAGCCGATATGACGGATCGCTTCGGTGAACCGGTGATGAAGATCATACCCGCAAATCGCCACCGTTCCCGACGTCGGACGAATAAGTCCGACAAGCATGCGGATTGTCGTCGTTTTACCTGCGCCGTTCGGTCCTAAAAATCCGAACACTTCCCCTTCGCGCAATTCAAACGAAATCCCTTTAATAATTTCTTTGCCACGAATCGTTTTCCGCAGCTCTTTAACTGCTAACGTTACCTGTTTCGTCACTGGCGATCCTCCTCCGTCAACGTAATGAGCGAGGCAACGCGCTCCCCGATCCGCTTGTACCCTTCCTTATTCGGATGGAAATGATCGCTATACAAATAGTCGTTGACATGCAAGGCAAATAAGTCAAACGTCGGCACAGCGACGATATTCGGATAGTGGGCCGCCACTTCGGCTGATGCAAAATTCCAATCGCGAACAATGGCCGACGTTCGTTTGGCATCATCTAAATCGCTAAACGGATTGTACAGGCCGATCGCAAAAATGACCGCTTCGCTGTTCAAGCGGCGAAGCAAGGCAAAAATGCGGTCAAGGTTCGCAATATACTGCCGTTTCGCCTCATCGAGCTCTTTCACATTCCACTCAAGCGCCTCTCCCCCCTGAAACAAATCGTTGCCGCCGATCGTCATCACAATCAGATCGGCCATGGCGATTTGCCGCTGAATCTCAGACTGGCCAAGCTGACGGAGCAGTCCGTCGGAGCGCAGGCCGCGGATCGCCAAATTGGTGACGCGAATCGGTTCATCTGTCTGTTGGCGAAGCTCATCGACCATATAGCCGATATACCCTTTGCCACTTTCATCGCCCGTTCCCCGCGTCAGCGAGTCGCCTAAGGCGACAATATCAATCTCCCCATCGCGCTTCTTTGCTTCGTTGGCTGATGGCCGCTTTTGTTCGACCGAGGGTTTGGCAGCCGTAAACAGCTGGTCTTGCACCACTAAGGCAAGGCCGCCGAGCCAAAGCAGCGCAGACAGCGCGGCAACCATCATTAAAAGCGATACAATGTTGCGTCGCATGCCAATCACCTCACTTCCGCATTATTCCCTCTTGCGTTTGGTCTCGACTTGTCTCGTCATCATTTGTTTCGTCCAAGCGGCGCTGTTTGATTCGCCAATGTTTCGGATTCCAATACTTTCTCAACTTCGCGGCCGCTTCCTTTCCAACCAACACGGCCCCTATCCAGAACATGATTTCCGCCGCCACAATGGCACCGGTAGCGACCAACGTTTTGCCCGCCGCAGAAAGCGGCAAAAACGGAGCAAGAGGTGGAATGATCCACACAACAAACGACGCAATGATAAGCCCGATGCCAATCCGGTACATGACAGGCCGCCTCTGCTTCATCCTTTCGTGCCCCTCCATTCCATTTATGGTTGACCACTTATTTTCACCCTAACATACGTATCACAATTTTATCATAGTTCCGAAAGAAGACTCCCGCTTCAAGCATGTGAAGAGCACATCTTGGCAATCAGCAGAGAGAAGCGGTTGGCATCAGCCAAAACACGTATGAGCATCAATATGTATACCATTTGTTACGGACAGGCTATACGACTGCATAGAGAACCTCCCATACAAAAAACGACGCAAAGCCTTCCATATGTAAACGCCATCCTACAAAAAAGAAGCCTAGCCGAATCAGCTAGGACAAATGATTATCGTTGTTTCCGCCAATAATCGATGATCCCCATCGCACACACTTGTAAATCGAGCTCGATCACCTTGTAAACCGGTGATGAAGCCGGGATGCTGCACTCGTTAAGAAACGCCGTAATGTCGTTATGCAGCAGTTTCGTGACCGCTTTCGCCTGTTCAGCCGCCGGCGCCTCAGGATGACGGGCGATTACTTCTTTTCCGGCCGCAACAAACTTCGGCAGCCAAAAACGAAGCTGGCGGAATGCCTCCTCCGGTTGATCGAGCGCACCAAAATGACCAAAATAGATGCGCGTCGGGTTCAACTTCTCGAGCCGCTCCGCCGACTGTTTCATCGCTTCGGGGTTAAACTGGTTCGGAGAGGTCGACGGCAGGCAAAACGCGAGCCCCGCTTCTTGCAACTGCGGATAAAAAACACCGATCGTATCACCGGTAAACACTCCACCGCTGTATGAATCATAAATGGAAAAATGATGGTTGGCATGCCCGGGCGTATCGTAAAACGTGAGCGTCCGTTCCGCACTCAGCACAAGCGTCTCCCCATCCTCTTTTACGAGCAGCCGCTCTTCCGGAACCGGAACAATCGGATCAAAGAGTGCGTCAAACTGCTCCCCGTATACCGCCTTCGCTCCGGCGATCAGACGCGACGGATCAGCCAAATGCCGCTTTCCTTTCGGATGGACGATGACCGTAGCGTTTGGGCAATGTTCAAGCAACACCCCAACACCGCCGGCATGGTCCAAATGAATATGGGTAACAATGATATAGCGAATATCAGCCGGATCAATATGAAGCGCTTTCAATCCAGCGAGCAAATGCGGCACCGACGGGCTTGGACCCGTTTCAATAATCGCTAAGTTTTCTTCATGAAGCACGTATGTACCGGTGCGCTGCGGCATACGCAAGTCGTATAAATCGATGAGCGACATACGATGTCCAAGACTAATTGGCTGTGTCATTGTTCTCCTCCCCTCACATGTCATATGCAGAATATTCTAACATAAAGATTGATTTCACGCTACTAATGACCCTAACACAAACCAACCAACAATTTCACTTTTCATAAATGAAAAGAGCCCCAAGTCACCTTTTGACTTGGAGCTCCTTTCACTTATTCTAAATTACTATGCCGTTGAAATGCTTTCTGGTGTTCAACTTGTTGATTATTCGCATATTGCAAGCAGATGGCATCTAAAATCAGGTGCGTACATTGATCAAATAAGGAACCTAGCGGTTGTTTACTTTGCGTCTCATGACCACGCCGGTATTTGGTGGCCGCCGGAATATGAACGGTAAGAGAAGCGATATTCGCCAAAGCGGACGATAAATCCGTAGTGACGGCAATCACCTCACATCCAAGTTGTTTCGCCTTTTCTGCAATCCACACCGTCTGTTTTGTCACTCCCGAGCCCGAGATAGCAATTAACGTATCTCCGCTTTGCAGTGAAGGAGTGACCGTTTCTCCCACAGCATAGACCGTTGCGCCGAGATGCATCAGCCGCATAGCAAACGCCTTTCCCATGAATCCGGAACGCCCCTCGCCAGCCACAAAAATCCGCTTCGCTTTCGCCAGACGCATCGCTACACACTCAATGCTCATATGGTCAAATTCGGCAAATACTTGTTCTATTTCTGAAAAAATGACTTCAATTGGATGCATCATCGATCCCCCTATTTCGAACCAATTGTCTCAATTCTCTCGCCGCCCGTTCCGGATGCTCCGCCCGCGTGATGGCCGAACCGATAATCACAATCGAGGGGTGAAGCGGTTGAATTTGTTTCATTGTAGCAGCTGAAATTCCTCCAGCAACCGCTAGATTGCAACCAGTTGGGCGATGAAAATGTGCGAAATTGAAGTTTTTGTGCTGCTGTGCAAACTCCTGTTCATCCTTGCTGACATGGATGCAAAAAATCGCTTCCTTATACTGCAATAGTTGCTGCCTCACCGACTCGTTTGTATTTAATAAATCGATCATGACTTTTTTTCCGCGGATGCTAGCCTCCTTCAAACACGCTTCCACCGTCATTAGCGGTGCAACGCCCATGACTGTCATCACGTCCGCCCCCGCCTCGAAACATAGGTTGCATTCATACACAGCGTTATCCATCGTTTTCGTATCCGCGACAATCATTTTGCCAGGGAACGCACGCTTTATCGCTTCAATACTTTTGATGCCAAACTCTTTAATCAGCGAGGTTCCTACTTCAATCCAATCAATATACTCCTCAACTTGTTGAGTGATTTGAATTGCTTGATTGATATCCATTCGATCAAGCGCAAGCTGAATATACATCTTCCACTCTCCATTCATCCTGTAAGTTAGCCATCAGCTTTTTTCGTTCCCGAAGACTCACGAACGATTAACTGACAGAAAAACGTATATAATTGCGCCTCGTCACATTCATTATGAATTTGTTTCCATAACAATTCGGCCGCTTTTTTGCCCATTTCATATGCCGGCTGGGCAATGGTGGTGATCGTTGGAGTTGAAATAGCGGCAAATGGAATATTATCAAAAACAACGACCGCTAAGTCTTCGGGAACGCGGATCCGATTCTGCTTAATAAACGCCATCACTTCAAAGAAGGATAAATCATTTCCTGCTAATAAAGCGGTTGGCTTTTGCGGCAGGGAGAACATCTCCTCTAATCGCGATGTAAGACGATGAATTTCATCAGAAATCATATATTCTGGTCTGATCTCAATTCCATGATCAATTAATGCCTGTTTATAGCCACTCATCCGCTCAATGCGTGGAGAGACGGTTAAAGGTGGGGTTACGATTCCAATGCGTGTATGCCCTTGTTCAATAAGATGAGATACCGCTTCATATGCCGCTCCCTTGTTATTCACTACGATCGTATGGACATTGATCCCATCAACTTTCCGGTCCATAAAGACCACAGGATAGTTTTCCCGTTCCATTTGTTGATAAAGCTCGATATTGCCTCCAGTCGGAACAATGACTAACCCATCTACTTGACGCGCACGCAACACTTCAATATACTTTCTCTCTTTGGCAGGGTCATCATCTGCATTACAGATGATCGCCTGCATATCATGTTCATGACAATAATCTTCAATGGCTCGGCTAAACTCCGTTGACACCCGATGCATAATATTGGCGATAATAATCCCGATCATAGATGTCCGTTTTTGTTTTAAACTTCGGGCAACATAGTTTGGGCGATAACCAAGTTTTTCAATGGCCGCTTTAATCCGTTCCCTCGTTTCATCGCCCATATGTTCATACCGTTGATTTAAAAATTGCGATACTGTGCTTTTCGATACTCCTGCCTCTTTTGCAACATCAGCCAATGTGACCTTTTTCACTTGCCTCATCCTTTGTTATCCATGAATTGGTTTTGTCATCCCTTTTATTTTAGCAAGAATAACAAAGTCTCCCCAAATTCGGAGCTATTTGGCTGCCCTATTGGTTGATGAGCGTTTGGCATTCCTTACCTTTTCCACAAATTTGCTAGCTGTCTTTTTTAATTGAATGAATCCTTCATCCGTCATTTCTTTACGCGGATCAAAAAGCGAGTGGCCTAATCCGACCGCAACAGCCCCCGCCGAAATGTAAGATCCGGCATTTTCCAAGTTGATTCCCCCTGTTGCTACGAATGGAATATGTGGAAGCGGACTGGAAACCGCCCGAAAATACGTTGGTCCAAGAACATGGGCTGGAAAAATTTTTACCATATCCGCTCCGTTCTCATAGGCCATGACGATTTCTGTTGGTGTCATCGCCCCTGGCATGCATAATCCACCATATCGCTTGACAGTACGGATCATTTCGATATTGACCGTCGGTGAAACGACAAACTGCGCCCCAGAGAGCATAGCCGCTCTAGCTGTCTCGGCATCCAAGACCGTGCCAGCCCCTACCGTTAAATGATCAGGAAACTCCGTACGCAATGTTTCGATCATGTTTAAGGCCCCAGGAGTTTCCATCGTTACCTCCAATATGGTGATTCCTGCCTCTTGTAACACCTCGGCAACCGGCATCATCATATGTGGCTGAATATGGCGAAGAATAGCAATAATCCCGATTTTTTCAATTTCAAAATAAACCGACATACTTTCTCTCCTTTACAACAGCTACAGCCAGCCGACTAGTGAATGCCTGACTGCCGGCTGTAGCGAAAATGAACGTACTCCTCATGATACGTTAACTATGCAAGAACCTGTTATCTATAGTATAATATTTAGTTGCCAATGCTTTTTTGTGCTTGATGGGCAACCCACTCATCAGGCACCTTTTTTTGTTTATTGCCCCCTTTAACAGCAATGATGGTTAACCATGATGCAAGAAGCAATGAAGCTGCCATAAAAATATACGATGCTCCAAATCCGCCAGTAACTCCGTTTAAATAACCAACAACATACGACCCTGCAAATGACCCAAGCGCTCCCATGCTGTTAATTAACGCCATCGCCCCACCGGCGACATTCCGAGGCAAAATCTCGGGAATGATCGCAAAAAATGGTCCGTACGGTGCATACATAGCCGCTCCAGCAACGACCAACAGGATGAATGAAATCCAAAAATGGTTCGTCCCGATGGCATACGAAGCGTAAAACGCAATGGCACCAATTAATAAAGAGGGCCATACAAATCCTGAACGATTTAATGTTTTATCAGAGAAGTAAGAAGAAACAATCATAAAAATAACCGCAAAGATGTAAGGCACTGATGACAGCCACCCTGTTGTAACAATATCCATATGCGGCGCCGCTTTAATAATGGATGGCAACCACATCACAAACCCATATACTCCAATACTCCACAACGCATATTGCAAACTTAATAGAATGACAATTTTGGACCGAAATGCTTCACGATAATTTTTCACCGGTTTTAATCCTCGTTGCTCCTGTTCTAGCTGCTTCTGCAATTGCTCTTTCTCTTCTCCTGTCAACCATTTGGCCATCTTCGGTTCATCTTCAACCAACTTCCACCAAATAAATGCCCATATGATAGCAGGAACTCCTTCAATAACAAACATCCATCTCCAACCGAATGATTCAATCAAATAGCCTGATACAATGGACATCCATAATACCGTCACTGGGTTGCCAAGAATTAAAAACGTATTTGCCCGAGATCTCTCTTCTTTCGTAAACCAATGGCTTAAAAAGACAAGCATCGCAGGCATGACAGCGCTTTCGACAACCCCTAATAAAAAGCGAATTACCATCAACCAATGAATATCGCTGACTAACCCCGTCGCACTCGCCAGTCCGCCCCAAAGAATTAACGACCAGAAAATCAATTTCTTCGCACTCTTCTTTTCTGCGTAATGGGCGCCTGGTATCTGAAATAAAAAATATCCAAGGAAAAACAGCGACCCTAACAAAGACGAGGTGGCAGCGGAAATGTTTAAGTCTTCGGCCAAACCTCCTGCTGCGCCAAATCCGTAATTCGCCCGATCAAGATAAGCCAAACTATACGTAATAAATACGACCGGAATCAGGCGGTACCACCGCGATTTCGCCAATGTCCCTTTCACGCTAGGCCCTCCTCCCGAATGTTGATAAACTGTTCCAACTGTTGTCGAGTTGGATATCCATCACTGTCCCCTTCTGACTGAACGGCTAACGCCCCGATGGCATTCCCCCGCAAAACCGCTTCGCGTATCGGAAGCCCTTCAAGCAAGCCACTAATGACGCCAACAGCAAAACCATCCCCCGCTCCAACGGTATCGACGACTTTCAAAACCGAAAAACTTGGAACATATCCTTCATCATTGGCGCATTTATAGAAAGCACCTTTGTCCCCAAGCTTAACGACAACGAGCCGCACTCCTTTTTCTAAGTAAAAGTCGGCAATGTCTCTTGGGTCGGCACATCCCGTCAATAGCTCCCCCTCATGCACCCCCGGCAAGAAGCAATCGCTTTCCAACGCCACCTCATTAATCACACGGATCATCTCTTCCCTTGATTTCCATAAAGAAGGACGCAAGTTCGGATCAAACGATATCGTTTTCCCCTCTTTCCGCATGAACGATTGAACATGCTTAGCGAACTCTCTCATTGAATCGGAAATAGCCAATGGAATTCCAGTCATGTGCAAATGTCTCGCTGTCCGAAAATATGCTTCATTGAAATCACCTATATGCATATAGCTGGCCGCAGATCCCTTCCGAAAATATTGCACCTCCGGGTCGCCCTCTGACATTTTCGATTTCAGCTGAAAACCGGTCGGATGCTCCGGATCGATTGCTACTTGTTCAATATCGACTCCTTCACTTCGCAACTGTTCGATAATATAGGCGCCAAAGGCGTCATTCCCAACTTTACTTACCCATCCGCTTTTTAAACCTAATCGGGCAAAACCAATGGCCGTATTCACTTCCGCCCCGGCCAGCGCTTTATGAAAACAACGCACACGGTGCAGCGACCCTATTTCGGTCGCAATAAACATCACCATCGCTTCTCCGAATGTCACAACATCCATTCGCAGACTCCCCTCTTTCTACGGTGCTTGAAGCAAACGAATGTAATATGGTATGAACTCAACATCATTGATCGGAAATTCTAGTGCAATCGGCAAGTCAGTCGAAAATGCCCTTAAAATCGCNTTCCATTCTTTCGAGTTTTCTTCTGTTAACGGAACCGTTTTCAATCNCCCATCATACTTTTCCACATGTTTCAGATGGACGTAACGGATAAAGGGATGAAAATGGCTTAGGGCAACCGCTGCACTTTCTCCGCAATATTTCCAATTTCCAATATCGAACGTCATATAAACAGGCAGTTGATACTCATGAATGTCGTTGAAAAACCGGTATAAAGAGGAAATGGTCCCCCCATTAGGGGTTTGATCATTTTCGATGAACAGTTGCAACTGTTCCTTGATTTCTTCTAACAATGTCTTTAAATCGTCCATCTCGCAAAGAAGGGGATCGTAACAGCCTAACGGTACTTTTAACATCACCGCNCCTAACTCTTTTGCTTCCTGGATGACAAGANGAAGTTCTTCGTTTAACCGCCCGTTTGCCNCCCAAAGAGGACTGGGAGAAGAGTAAACAAGAAACATCCCCATTTCGTCAGCAATCGTTTTCAAATGCCCAAGCGGATGATCGTGAACCGTTAACAGCTCCCTCCGAATCTCTACTCCAGAAACTCCCGTCCCGTACATTTTTTGAATAAAAAACCGTTGCCCTTTTTCTCGCACTTCGTTTCTATCCAAGGCATTGAGCGGGATCACAACATTTCTCATATTCACATCACCCCCTTTATTATTTGTTTTGTAAAACGTTTTAGTAAATCGTTTTACAAGAAGCATTTTATCACTCACTGAATTATCTGTCAATCATTTTATAATATTCAGACTTATATCTGCCCAAAAAGCGAAATGGGAGCGAGACGATCCCTGCACCAATCAACCGATCGCTGCTCCCACCAGCATTTTTCATTATTCATGCCATACCATGACCTATGATCCATAACAATCATCTGACTCAAACTGTTACTACTTACGCTTTCTTGAACGCTTATGACACCATCTCCCCGCTGGCCACTTTCCCTTTCCGCCCGTTTTTTATTGCCATCCATACCGCAGTGGCCCAACCAATAACGATAAGCCCATAAACGGTCGGATATACTGGCGCCGGCACCTCCCAAGCGTGAAGGAGTGTGCGGGCATTCGTCAAAATAATTAATCCGCCAACGAGCACTCCGAGCAAATGGGACGGCAGTTTGCGCACAAGCCAGGCGGCAATCGGAGCAGCGACAATCCCGCCAGCCATGAGCGTCAGCACCCAATACCAGTTCACTTGCTCCCAGCCGAGGGAGATCGCAAAGCCCAATGTCGCTGATAATGCGATGGCAAATTCGGACGTATCGACTGTGCCGATGACTTTGCGCGCTTCCGTGCTTTTATTCGCCAACAAGATTGGTGTCGCGATCGGCCCCCACCCCCCGCCGCCGGTGGCATCAAGAAAACCAGCCGTCAATCCGAGCGGAATAAGCTGCTTATTTGACCATTGCTTCTTCGATTTGGATGACGAACGGCCGTTTAAAAACAAAAAGCGATAAATAATATAAAAGCCAAGCGCCAATAAAAACAACGAAATGCACGGTTTGATCAAATCCCCCGGCAAATTGCTTAAAAAGCACGCTCCTACAAACGCGCCGACCGATCCAGGAATGATCAGCTTAACTACCATATCGCGGTCGATGTTGCCAAATTTCCAATGAGACACACCAGACGCCGCAGTCGTCACGACTTCCGCCAGATGAACGGACGCTGAGGCAACGGCCGGAGCAATGCCGAACGTCAATAAGAGCGTCGTTGACGTGACGCCGTACGCCATCCCGAGCGATCCGTCAATGAGCTGAGCGATGAAGCCAACGAACACAAAAACGATGAGTTTTTTCATCCGTCTCCCTCCGTTTGCATGATTTGGCATGAGTAACTTATGCATTTAATTTAATTCCAACTATNCATAGTTGTCAACTATGATTTTTTAAAAAAATAAAAAGGACGCCCTGAACAAAGCAGAGCACCCTTTGTTCCATTAGAACTTCCCTTGATATTGCTCGATTTCCCACGCATGAACCGCCGTGCAGTAGCTGTTCCATTCGTCTTTTTTCATCGCCACGTATTCATTGAATACGTGCTCGCCAAGCGTTGCGCGGCCGATTTCTCCACCTTCGAATGCCGCAATGGCAGCACCTAAGTTTTCCGGCAAGTTATCAATGCCAAGTTTGGCACGGCGGTCTTCTGACATATGGAAAATGTCTTCATCAACTGCAGCCGGCGGCGTTAGGCCTTTTTCCACACCATCCAAACCAGCTGCAGCAATGATGGCGTACGCCAAGTACGGGTTGGCCGACGGGTCTGGGCAGCGCAGCTCGACACGCGTTGCCATACCGCGTTTCGCCGGAATGCGGATGAGCGCGGAGCGGTTCGAAGCAGACCACGCGATGTAGCAAGGCGCTTCGTAACCTGGCACAAGCCGTTTATACGAATTGACGAGCGGATTCGTCACCACCGCGAAATGTTTGACATGATGCAGCAACCCCGCGATAAACTGGTACGCTGTTTCCGAGAGCTGGTTAGCATCATTCGGATCAAAGAACGCATTTTCGCCGTCTTTAAAGAGCGACATATTCACATGCATCCCTGAACCGTTAATACCAAAAACCGGTTTCGGCATGAACGTCGCATGAAGACCGAATTTGCCGGCGATCGTTTTGACGACCCATTTGTATGTCGTCGCATTGTCTGCCGCGCCGAGCGCGTCTGCGTATTTAAAGTTGATCTCATGCTGACCTTCCGCCACTTCATGGTGCGATGCTTCGATCGTAAACCCCATCGCTTTGAGGGCGCGGTAAATTTCAAGACGGACGCGTTCCCCTAAGTCTTTCGGGGACGGTTCAAAATAGCCGCCGTTATCATGGAGCTCAAGCGTCGGATTGCCATTTTCATCCGCTTTAAACAGGAAAAATTCGAGTTCCGGACCGACTGAGATCGCGTATCCTTTTTCTGCTGCCCGCTCAACCGTTTTTTTCAACACGTTGCGCGGATCACCTTCAAACGGCGTGCCGTCAGGGTTAGCCACCGAGCAGAGGAAGCGCGCTTCCGCATAACCTTCCTCGACCGTCCACGGCAACACCGCAAACGTATTTAAATCCGGAACAAGGTACAAGTCAGAACGATTGATCGGCGAGAACCCTTTGATCGACGAACCATCAAACATGATTTTCCCCGCAACGACATCATCGAGCTGTTCAACCGTCACCGTCACATGTTTTAAAATTCCTTCAATGTCAACGAACTGCAAATGGAGAAGCTCAACACTTTTTTGTTTGATCGTTTCTTTAATTTGTTCTAACAGGGGCGCTTGGGTAGAGGAAACGAACGATTTCAACATGTTACATTACCTCACATTCACACGTTTATTTTCCTAACATGTTTTTATTATAGAAAAAGACCGATCATTTGGCAACCTTTTTNCGAAAATTTTTCTGCATTTTTATAATGTTTTTTGCAATCGGTTTCAAAAAAAGGGTGAAAAAACGAATGTTTATGCAAAAAGGAACGGCTTGGGAAATGATTATCTCTCCCAAGCCGTTCTTAGTCATTCGCTATCCATGTTACATTTTCTCCACACATTGCCATAATCCGAACGGAATCAGCGGAAAACCGCTCGATAAACGTATGCGCCCCTCATAAGCGGTTGCCAGCATCCCGCCCATCTTCATCATTTTAGCGCAGGAGGCCCCGGTGCAACGAATGAGAAGGGCGGAGCCCAATGAGTAACTAGGGGAAGAAGGCGCCTTCCCCCTCTCTCTTCTAATAGGCTATTCACAAACCAATACTCGATATCGTTTGCCGCCATCTTCTCACTCTTTGTTGTTTACATAATGTTAATTATGAAAACTCAAAGAATGAAACAAAAACAATGGAAGCCCTTCCTCTCATCCATCCTTGCCGCTCCGAAGCGGCGCCAGTGTGAATTTGTCAGCGATTGGCGGCAACAAAACGCCGTGCCAGCTGCACTCGCAATGCAACGGCACGGCGTTGACGATTCCTTGATGAGCGAATGATGTTCTTTCTATCATACCCGTTTGACAATGAGAAGTCAAGTAAATCACTATGATGTTGGCTTCCATTTAATGCTGCAGCCGATGCTCGGCTTTTGGTTTTCCGGCACGGGACGACCCGCCAGCAAGGCATCAAGCGCTGCGCGAATCGACTCCCCGGTCACTGGAATGCCGTTGTTTGGACGTGAATCATCGAGCTGGCCACGATAGACGCATTTCAGTTCACGGTCAAAAATGTAAAAGTCCGGGGTGCAAGCGGCATCATATGCCTTCGCCACTTCCTGCGTCTCATCGTATAAGTATGGAAACGGATAGTTGAACTCTTCGGCCACTTTTTTCATGTTTTCGGGTGAGTCTTCCGGATATTGTTCGGCGTCATTGGCGTTGATCGCGACAAATGACACCCCTTTTGGCATGTAATCGTTCGCTAAACGGACGAGCTCGTGCTGTACATGCTTCACAAACGGACAATGGTTGCAAATAAACATAATGACAGTCGCCACGTCAGATTTCACGTCATCAAGGCGAACGAGTCGGCCATCGACGGCATTCGTCAAGGCAAACGACGGGGCCTGTTTGCCAAGCGGAAACATATTCGATTCGACAGCTGGCATCATGAACACCCTTTCTCCCGTTTTTTCTTCCTCATTATACCAAAGAGCGAACACCCCGACAAATATGCCGCCCAAACCGAACCGAAAAGCATGGCATATGATGACACATAGGCGAATGGAAAGGAGGCTTGCATGCATTGATTTACATGAACAAGCGGATGACCCCGCGCGTATACAGCGCGACTCCTCCTCCATCCTCACACGTCGTGTTCTATCACCGCCGAACCGCCGCAGACGAACTGCTCGACCAGCAAAAACAGTTATTTGAACAGTTGGTGGAAACACTCGCTCGGATCGAGCAAACGGTGGAAGAAGGGCAGCTGAAACAGGCGCAACAGTACGAACAGACGGCTGGCACCTTGGCTCACCTCGAACAATCGCTCATCAATGGACAGGCGGAACAGAATGAGCTTGGTGGTCAGCTCGTCCGGTCGCTCGCTGATCTCAAGCAGACGATGGCAGCGGGGCAGACGGAGCAAACAAGACTCTATCAGGAGCTTGCCGGAACGCTTGCTCTCCTCTTGCAATCCGTTGAAACCGGACAAGAACAGCAGACACAGCAAAACGAACGATGGACAGAAGCGCTCACCCGCATCGAACAGCGGTTCGCTGTCGGACAGACAGAGCAAGCCGAACTCACCGACATGCTCGCTCGCCTTGAGCAATCGCTCATCGCTCAACAGCAAATAGAAAACGAACAACAGCATAAATGGGAAGAGCAGTTCGCGAAAGAAGAAACAGCACGCCAATCGGTCATTGAAGCGTTGACAGTACAAAGCGAAACGTTGCGCCAGCTTGAACAGCGAACAGCTGAGCGGGAACAGCTGACCGAAGCGATGACTAGCCGCCTTGAAGAGCAAGAAAAACTGTACCAACAGCTCATTGATCAGCTCGAGTTGCAGCAAGTCTTTCATCAGACGGTGATCGAACGGCTCGAAGCGCAAGAGGCGTCACAATACAAAATCACCCGCCAGCTCGACAGCTTAAAAGAAGCGCTATACGAACGGTGTTCATTTATCGTTGACAGCGTTAAACAACTCTTTCATTCCTTCTTCCCCGGACGCGCACGCCATCAAAAAACGAATCGTCAAACGGCCGAACAGAAAGAATCCGTTCACCTTTAGACTCTTCCCCATTTGACTTCACGACCGATCGCCGACAACTAAGCTCCCTTGGAAACTCTTGACGAATCCGCCACCTTGAAACGGCGGATGATTTTTTGCCCGCTGCAACGTCGGGCAAATCAATAGACAAAACGAAGACTAACCAAGCATAATAAGAACTAACCATTTTTCACCTTGAACAAAGAGGAGGAACGAACATGCCGTTGCAACTCAGCGTCCTTGACCAATCGCCAATCGCTGAAGGCATGACAGCAGAAGAGGCGCTTGCAAACACCGTCCGACTCGCACAATTTGTCGAAGAGCTCGGCTATAAGCGGTTTTGGGTNTCGGAACATCATGATACAACCAGCCTTGCTGGCTCGTCTCCGGAAGTGCTGCTCGGTCATATCGGGGCGAAAACGTCGCGCATTCGCATCGGCTCCGGCGGCGTCATGCTGCCGCATTACAGCCCTTATAAAATCGCGGAAAACTTTCATGTACTTGCCGGACTCCATCCCGGCCGCGTCGACTTAGGCATTGGACGGGCGCCCGGCGGCATGCCGCGGGCGACGATCGCGCTGCAAGGCGACAGACGCCGACCGGTCGACCGTTATCCGGAACAAATCGATGATTTGCTCAGCTACTTGTATGACACCCTTCCACCGGTGCATCCGCTTTACGGAGTGAAAGCGACGCCGATCGTCCAATCGCCACCTGATGTATGGCTGCTCGGTTCAAGCTCAGAAACGGCTAAGTTGGCCGCGGCTAAAGGATTGCCATATGCGTTCGCCCAATTTATTAACGGTGAAGGCGGCGAACAATATATGCGCTTGTATCGCGAGCGGTTTGTTCCGTCACCGTATTTAGCCGAGCCGCGCGCGATGGTCGCCGTGTTTGCGATTTGCGCCGAGACAGATGAAAAGGCAGAGTGGATTGCCGGGAGTCTAGACTTAACGTTGCTCATGCTCGAGCAAGGGATGGCGGTGAACGGTACGCCAAGCCCAGAAAAAGCTGCGGCGTACTCATACAGTCCGTATGAACGCAAACGGGTCGCGGACAACCGGAGACGAATGATCGTCGGCAGTCCNGCGCGCGTCAAAGACGAATTATACCGGTTAAGCGAAGCGTATGAAACAGAAGAGATCATGCTCGTCACGATTACATACGATTTTCATGACAAGCTCACCTCTTTTCGGCTGATCGCTGAGGCGGTATGGGGGTGAAACGAATGCGAATCCTTTCGATTAACATCGGAAAGCCAAAAACAGTGGAGGTCAATGGCGAGCGGCTAGTGACCGGCATTTACAAAACACCAGTCGCCGGACCGGTCGCTGTCGGCAAACAAAACGTAGCCGGGGACGGGCAAGCGGATCTTATCCATCACGGCGGGGAAGACAAAGCCATTTGTGCCTATCCATCAGAACATTTTGCCTATTGGGAACAGAAATATGCCCGTCCGTTTCCCCCAAGCTCGTTTGGAGAAAACTGGACGCTCTCTGGACTGACCGAAGAAAATGCATGCCTTGGCGACATTTATGCCGCCGGCACGGCGCTCGTGCAAGTGTCGCAGCCGCGCCAACCATGTTCAAAACTCGCACTTCGCCACCGGCTTCCGGATTTGCCGAAAGCCGTCTGTCAAACGGGAAAAAGCGGATTTTATTTTCGGGTGCTGAAAGAGGGCATCGTCGAGCCGGATGCACCGCTTATCCTCATTGAACGTGGCGCTGGGGAGTTATCGATCGCCTATATGAATCACATTTACTATCATGAGCGGGACAATATCGCAGCCCTAGAACAAATCGCCCATCACCCAGCCCTATCAACGAGCTGGCGCGAAGCGTTTCTTCACCGCCTCACCAATCAGAGGAAACGATAAACCATTAAGATAACATCGTTCACCTGTTTAGCGCAACTGGCGAAATATCACCAATCACAACACAGGCGCCCCTATTGGAACGGCACTCCTGCTTGCTTTGCAAGACTCCGTTTGCCTGTCGGGGCGCCTTTTACACTTTGTCCTATGCTTGCTGTGTGCCGCGTTCCCAATAGCGGCGGTACAAATGGAAGTAAAATCCTTTCGTCGCTAGCAATTCATCGTGTGTTCCTTGTTCGATCACTTTCCCCTCGTTAAGCACAAGAATGCGGTCAGCATGTTGGATCGTGTTCAGCCGATGGGCGATGACAAAACACGTCCGACCGTCCATCAGCCGTGTGAGCGCTTCTTGAATGCGCACTTCTGTCACCGTATCGATATTGCTTGTCGCTTCATCCAAAATCAATACTGCCGGGTCGGCGATCATCGCTCGAGCGATGGCCAACAGCTGCCGCTGACCTTGGCTGATTCCTCCGCCGCCCGGTGTCAAGATGGTGTCATAGCCATTCGGCAGCTTCATAATAAAAGAATGGGCGTTTGCCTTCCGCGCCGCTTCCTCCACTTCTTCATCCGTCGCCTCAAGCCGCCCGTAGCGAATGTTGTCACGAATCGTTCCCTCAAACAAAAACGTATCCTGAAGCACGAACGCCATATGCCGCCGCAAGCTTGCCCGCTTGATCGTACGGCTGTCACGGCCATCGATGAAAATAGCCCCCTCATCCGGATCGTAAAAGCGAGTCAATAGTTGGAGCACAGTCGTTTTGCCCGCTCCGGTCGGGCCAACGAGCGCAACCGTTTCTCCCGGGGAGACGGAAAATGTCACACCGACAAGCGCCGGGTGCTGCTTGTTATATGAAAAAACGACATCGCGAAACTCGATGCGCCCATTGATCCGATCGATCGCTTCTGCTTCCTGTTCATCTTCCGCTTCGCGTGGTGTATCAAAAATTTCCAACACCCGCTCCGCACCGGCTAATGCCGACAGCAGCGTATTCCATTGGTTGGCCAAGTCGTTGAGCGGACGGGTAAATTGACGGGCGTATTCGACAAATACGACGATCGTTCCGACTGACACCGCCCCTTTCGCCGCGAGCCATCCGCCGATGCCGGCAATAAGCGCGAAACTCAAGTTGTTTAAAAAGTTCATCAACTTCGGAATGAAGCCCGAATACGTTTGTGCCCAAAACCCAGCTTGTTTCAACTCGGCATTTTTACGCGCCAATTCGGCTTCCATCCGCTTTTCTTGCGAGAACAGTTTCACGACTTTTTGTCCAGAAATGACCTCTTCAATAAAGCCATTCATCTCGCCAAGGGCGCGCTGCTGCTCACGGAAGCGCGCTTGCGTCCGACGCGTAATCCAGCGCATCCCGGCGTACATGAGCGGCACAACGACGAGCGTTACGACCGTCAATATTATGCTAAGCGAAATCATCACCGCCATAGCGCCGAGCAGCGTCAACGTACTTGCGATCACTTGGGTCACTGTGCTGTTAAAGGTCTGACTCATGTTATCGATGTCGTTTGTAATCCGGCTCATCAATTCGCCTTGCTGGCGGCGGTCAAAAAAGGAAATCGGCAGCTCATGAAAATGGCGAAACAGCTGTTCTCTAATCGCGTGCACCGTCCGTTGGGCGACGTCGACCATCCAATAGTTTTGCAAAAACGTCGTTGCGCCAAGGGCAGCATAAATCGACAGCAGAAAAACAAGCGTCGCGATGAAACCGTCCGTCTTCCGCTCGACAATATACAGATCGACTGCCCGGCCGATCACATACGGGCCGGCAAGCGCCAGCGCCGAGCTGGTGACGACCATCGTCACCGCCGCGAGCAGCTTTCGCTTTTGCGGGGCGATAAACGTCCAAAGCCGCCGCAGTGTGCCAACGCTGTTTTTGGCCCGCTGCCCCGTCCCAAGGCGGGCTCCGTGGTGGCTATGCCGTAGTGACATTGCTTTGTCCCTTCTTTCCTTCCTGCGTAGCGACAATCCGTCGGTATCGTTCGCTTGTCGCTAGCAACTGTTCATGACTTCCTTGGGCGATTAAGCGCCCGTCTTCTAAAAGCAAAATCGTATCGGCCGCCATCGCTGTACTCACTTTTTGTGTCACCATCACCGTCGTACACGCATATCGCCGCAAGGCAGCGAGCAACTTCGCTTCCGTCGCCGCGTCGAGCGCGCTCGTGCTGTCATCCAAAAGCAAAATGCTTGGATCGCCGACTAACGCGCGGGCGATCGACAGCCGTTGCTTTTGCCCGCCCGATAAATTGACGCCTTTTTGACCGACTACAGCGTCATACCCGTCCGGAAACTGAGCGATCGTTTCATGGATTTGCGCATCGGTGGCCGCTTGCATCATCTCTTCTGCCGTCGCCGACGTGTGGCCGAACCGTAGGTTATCGGCGATCGTGCCAGAGAACAACAGCACCTCCTGAGGGACGAAACGGACGGCCGTCCGCAACTGCTTAGCTGAGAATTCACGCACATCGATGCCATCAATCAACACCCGTCCAGCGCTCGGTTCATACAAGCGGGGGATCAGCTGAAGAAGCGTCGATTTCCCGGATCCGGTCATTCCTAAAATCGCCGCCGTCTCTTGTGGGCGGATGACAAACGATACGTCGGAAAGAGCATCATGCTTGCTGTTCGGATAACGGAACGACACGCGCTCAAACCGAATTTCGCCGCGCCGGATTGTCAGCCCATCCGTCTCGCTCGCTTCGGTTTGTTCTGTCGGCGCATCAAGCAGTTCGGCAAGGCGGGCGGCCGAGGCGCGCGCCCGCGACAACGCCATCGTAATGAACGTAAACAGCGATAACGCCGCCGTCGCCCGCGTCGCATAATTGACAACGGCAACGACTTCCCCGGCGCTGGCCGTCCCGCTCTCAATATCGAGGCGTCCAAAAAACAGAATCGCGACGATGGCTGCGTTCATGACAAACAATAATACCGGCGCGATCGTCTCAACGAGGCGGAGCACGCTCATCGTCTGCCGCATAAGTGCATCGTTTGCTGCAGTAAACCGCTCCTGCTCATATCCTCCCCGCATCCACGCCTTAATGAGACGCATGCCGGCCAAATTTTCACGCATCACGCCATTGACACGGTCCAATGCCCGTTGAACGGCGGAAAACGATGACACCGCCTTTTTCATCACCCATAATAAAAAAGCGGCTGAAAGCGGAACAGCCACTGCCAAAATAAGAGCTAGACGGGAATGGACGACAAACGCCATGGCAACGCCAAAGACGACGAGAAGCGGTGCACGCAAAGCGATACGCAAGCTCATAAACAGCATGTTTTGCACTTGCGTTACATCGTTCGTCATCCGGGTAATGAGTGAAGCCGCCGACAGCTGTTCAATGCGCGCTAACGAAAATGACTGGATTTTGGCAAATAACGTTGTGCGCAGCATAAAGCCGTACTCCTGCCCAACGTAAGCAGCGGCAAACGAATTGGCAATGCCGGCGACAAACGCCAACAGCGAAGCGCCAAGCATGACGGCGCCCCACGTAAAAATGGCGGTAACATCCCGTTTCATCACACCATCATCAATGATTTTCCCCATTAATAGCGGCTGCCAAAGTTCAATCGTCAGCTCTGTCAACATGAACAGCCAAGCTAAAGCCATCCACTTCCGATACGGCCGCAAATAAAGAAGCACTCGCCGCACGTTGCGCCCCTCCCCTCTCCTGTTCCAGCCAAAGTGCCGAGCCGCCCTTTACCTTCATTTCTAGTTTTATTCTAAACTCGAACCATTTCTTTGACAATGATGACGCCTTGAGAACTTATTTGCGATGTGAACAAAAAAACCCCGAACAGCCGATCATGGCCGCTCGGGGTCTCGCAGCGTCAACATTCACGCTGCCAGTCGACAGTTGACCCAACGGCAGTTGCAAAACAGCCGGGGCTCACTTTTTATAATCCCGTTCCCAACGGGGCCGGTTTACGATCGGCATTGTTGCCATGCCGAATAGAGCTCCTCTTGGCCGATAGAATCCGGGGAGCGCAACGGAGGGAGCGATAGCAGTTCCTGTTCATCAGCAACGATTGGCAATAGCCGGTCAAGCTTGGCAATTAGCAAAATCTTTTTTAGCACAGCATTATCCCGGACGATCATGGCCATCGCACGGTTGGCGCTGACCACTTGTTTGAAAAAGCGGACAAGAAACGCCAATCCGGTGCTATCCAAAAATTGGAGGCCGCTTACATCGATCACAACAAGGCGACGCTTGACGGCGGCTGCTGCAACCAACAGCTTTTGTTCCGCAGCCAGCTGCGTATCATAAGCGAGCCGCCCGGTCAGCTTAATGCACTCGTACGCAGGTTCTGTAATCATTTCCAGTTCAAACGACAACCAATGCTGTTTCATCATATCCCCCTATCATTGACCAACCCTGCTCCGCCCCTGCCGCCTATGTTCATCGAGAAGCTGGACTAAAACGGTCTTTGTTGCGCTCTTTGCATTTTCATCACCAGCGTCCGCCGTCCATCCGCCCGCTCCACTACAGCCGTCATATCCATAATTTCATGAATCAGCAATAGCCCGCGACCTGATTCAGCTAGGAGCACATCGGAAAGCGTTTTTCTACCAAGCTGTTTGAACATTTCCTTTGGGATACCGTCACCGTCATCCTCGACCGCCACCGTCACTTCATCATCTGTAATGGAAAAAAACAATAAAATCGTCCCCTCGTTCAGTCCTAACCGCCGAACGGCTTTCACCGCATTAACAATCGCCTCATGCACAGCCAGCACAAACAATTCGGCATCGCGGACAGCAAATAAACAGGCGGTTTGCTCTGCGATCAGATCGCAAAATGCAATCGCCTCCTCGCTCGCCTTACAGCGCACCACCCACTCAGCCACCAAGTGAGCTCTCGCCTACCCATGGACTGTAATTGACAGCAAACAAACGTCATCAGTCGGCCTGGCGAGCGAAGGACTTTGGCTGATTAATTGTTCTAGGAAACCTTTATCCGGCAAATGACGGTACATTTGCGTGCATGTCCGAATTTTTTCAATGCTTTGCAAAATCGATGGATCCATTTCCTCTAAAATGCCGTCCGTATATAGAAGCAGGCGGGCTCGCCTATTGTAATCGATCACCCCTTTTTCAAACGGCAAAGAAAACGGGCTGCCGATCGCCAAGCCGCCTTTATCCAACTCATGCACACTCCCATCCTCAAAGACAAGCAGCCCGGCGGGATGGCCGGCATTCGTGTATTCAATTTTGCGCTCTTTTGTATCAATAACTAAATAAATCATCGAAAATAAATAACGCATGTCATTCGTCTCGTCCGGGAATAAGTTTTGCACATGCTTCTCCAGCTCACTTGCCACGGAAACGGGATCAATAACTCGCACAATCAACCCACGTAAAAGCGAGCGGAGCAGCATGCTCACTAAAGCCGAGGAAATGCCATGACCCATTACGTCGATGACGATCACCCCATAGCGGTATAAATCGATTTGGTAGCAGGCATAAATATCACCGGACAAATCATCGGACGGAATATAGACCGCTTCCATCGTTACTTCCTTATTTTGGATGAGCGGTGTCAACAAATTGTGCTGAATTTTTTTCGCCAGCTCGACTTGGCGCCGACGCTCACCCTCCTTTTGTTTTCGCTTGGTGATATCTTCTGCAAGAACAACATATCCGCTTGAACTTGGCACCGGAATGATCGTATAGGCGATATAGACCGGCGTACCGTCTTCGCGTTGTACAATTCCTTCACCGCATTGCCGCCTCTCAGGTGGAAACGGGAGCGGCGTTTGACCGCTGTGGCGGAAAAGCGTCCATATCGGACGTCCGATCGCTTCCTCTTTTCGGTATCCGAACAGCGCTTCGGCACCGTTCCCCCAATCTTGCACCGTCCCGTCCGCTGCCACTGGAACAACGGCAAACGGCGCAGAAGCATAAATGGTGCTCAACACCTCAGCCGACGTCAAAGTGGAGGCAGAGAGCGAGGTCTTTCGTTCAGCAAACTCCCAAACGAGCCATTCCCCTTCGCTCCCCGATAAGGCATAAACGTTCATCCGACTCGCGTACATCTGCCCATCTTTGACTACATGGTGCGCCTCCCCTTGCCAATATCCGTCCTTTTTCACCGCTTGGGCGATATGGTCAAACAAGCCGGCAGATCGTTCTACCGGAAAAAGAGAGCTGGCCGGCCGCCCGATCAATTCCTCTTTGGCCCATCCGAGCCGCTGTGTCATTCGCTCGCTGACCGCAAGAATGAAAAATCGGCGGTCCGTAATCATCATGCCGCTGCCCAACCGTTCAGCGTCTAGCTGGTCGATCGCCTGTACATTCGCTTTCACCATCGTTCAACCCTTTTTCTTTTAATAGTAAAATCTTTAGTTCCTCAGCCGACACCGGCTTTCCGAAACGAAAGATGCGCCTCGGCGCCGTGCTTCTTCCACCCCGCCTTCGGGATGTATTTTTATCACCATTCCACCCATTTGTTTCGAAATAAAAACAATGCTATTGTTTCATTCGCTCTTTTTCATTCATTTTCCTTCTTTTTTCGCCAAAAACCATCTAGTCCGTTTTTCTTATTTTGCCGGCTGGTTAAACCGCCGACGAATCGCCGCAATGATGAGCAGCAACACCGGAATAATGACTTGGAGCGGAACATGCAAGTAAAAGGTGACGATTTTCAATCCTTCTTGAATATGTTCCGCATAATTGCTGGCAATAACAACGGACAAAATGAGAATAAGCAGACCGAGTGGATAGACGAGCCGCCGGTAGCTCGAAATACCAAACAAGTTGGCCGCCCCAACGATCCCGGCGTAAAAAAAGATAGAGATTTTAAAAAAGCCGCCGGTGATCAAGGTAATCATAAAAAAGACGTCGAGACGCTCTAAAAAATCAGCTACTTGCACGCGACGGATCGTATCCAAAAGCGGAAACGACGAGCGCGATACCGTGTCGGGTCCGAGGACAGCCACATTGATCGCCATAATGAGCGCCAAATTGATCCCGCTCAGCACCATGCCGACCACCCCGGCTCGTCCTACTTTTGTCGGAGTATTGATATAGGGAAACAGCATCGTAAACACGATCATCTCACCAAACGGAACATATAACGTTTCGGTAAACACCGTTTTCCATACCCGCCTCCATCCTTCTTCCAACATCGGCTGCAGTTGGGTCACGTCAACGATCCCAGAAACAAAAACAAGGACAAATCCGATGATTGCCAAAAAGTAAAGCACTATCAAAAACAGTTCACCAGTGCGCGCCAATACTTCAATTCCTTTATAGACGCCATACATCACAGTCACCGCCATAATCGCATTTAACACAAACAACGGCGTCTCCGGATAGGCAAACGTCAACAACAGTTCGCCAAAGTCGCGCAGCACACGGGCGGCAATATAAAGAAAATATGTAATATAGACAATAGCTAGCAGCTTGCCGAGCGGTGCTCCGACAATTTGTGGCAGATAAGCAGTCAGCGGCTGATCGGGATAATACTCAAACAAACGGCGATAAACGAAAAATAACAGCAGTCCGATCGCCAAGCTAAGCAAAATGGAAATCCATACATCTTGCTTGGCGCTCACACCAAGTGGAATGACGACGGCACTGCCGTGCTCGAATAGCACAATTAACACAAATAACTGGCGCACGTTGATTTTGCTCGATTCCAATCGTATTCACCGCCTTTGCCTAGTCCACATCCCCACGTGCCGGCTGTGCCGGCGACGATTGATTATTAATACGGCTTATCCCACATTCTCGTGTGACGGATATGCATATCTGTTGTCACAGTGACATCAAGTTCAGGAAAATAGCGATCGTGCCACTCTTTCTCGATCTTCTTCCATAAGCGTGGAGCAGCGCGGTGAACCGCGGCGCCAAACCCGAAAACATCTGTTTTTTCACGCTGGGCCGCTTTAATCGCTTTTGTGACGTCCTCCTTAGCGCTACGTTCAAGTTCTTTTTCTAAGCGGAATAACAAACTAGTGTCGGCTAAGTTAATAGGAATTCTTGACTCGCTGAGTTCTCCTTCCGCTATGATATGGATCGAAATGGACGGACGGCCGTTTTTGATTTTCGCCTTTACCTTCGTTTTTGATCGCGTCGTCCGATAGCCGATCGCTTCTTTCTTTCCTTCCCAAGGAACGGTAAGATTTGTGTGCTGAATACGTTCTAACACCCACATCATGCCCCTTGCTGTCGGCCCGTCTACCCAACGAACGAGGCGGTCGTTTTTAAACAGAGCGAGCCCGTCTAATTTGATGCGTGCATCCGGTACGGACGACTGAACATTTTCTTGCCGTTTTCCTTTTCTAGGATCCCCTTCAATGGCTACACCGGTCATCACTGGGTTTCTCTGAGACACGGCTATGTCGCGAACCGTCCGCCATATATCGATATTGCTCGTTTCTCCCCATGCCAGCTCGGAAAACTTAAGCATTTGAATAATTTGTCTGGCGGAAATTTTATCGATCGGCGTTAGCACCGAGAGCACCTCTTTCGCTGAATGGCCGCGAGCGATGACAAGTTTGGCTGTCGTCCGGAATTGATGGTGCCGCTCCATGGCATCAAACACCTCATCCAATCCTTCGCGCGCCAGCTCTTCACTGACGACAACTAAGTTCGTATGGGCATAATACAAGAAGCGCGACACTTTTTCCGTAGCTTTCCAAGATGCTTCGGACACACTGTCTCCGGTCGACGTATAGATCGACACCGGCACGCCTCCCGCCCCACCGCCGCGCGGCACTGCCCCGGCAACGTTGCCCGGATTGACGACTTGAAGCGAGACTAAATATTCGCCTTCTTCCGTTTTATCAAGGCCAATGGCAATGACAAACGCCAAATCAGTCAGTTCTCTTTGACTCCAGCAACCCGCAAGCAAACAAACATAGGCGGTGAGTGATATAAAAAGGGCGAAGGCCCGTTTCATGACTCATCCCCCTTCCCTTGGCGTGACGGCGTTGGCTGCTGTGGCTTTTGATCGCCTGATTGCCGAACGATATTTTTTTGGCTGATAAGACGAGGCCGCTCACGAAACATCCATGTCGGGAGACGAAACAGCGTATCACCCATATTCGACGGCATAAACGGAGCAAGCGGCGACATGTACGGGACGCCGAACGAACGTAAGCTGCACAGATGAATCGTCATGACCAAAAGACCCATCATAATGCCGTAAAACCCGAACATCGCCGCCAAAAACATGAGAGCAAACCGGATGAGCCGCGCCGAGATGGCAATAGCAAACGATGGCGTCGCAAAGCTGGCGATAGCCGTAATTGAAACGACGATCACCATTGCTGACGATACTAAACCGGCCTCAACCGCCGCCTGACCGATGACAAGCGCTCCGACAATCGATACCGCCTGGCCAACGGCGCGCGGCAAGCGGACACCCGCTTCGCGCAAAATTTCAAACGTCACTTCCATAATGAGCGCCTCAACGAACGCCGGAAACGGCACCGCCTCACGCTGGGCAGCAATGGCAATCACGAGCAGAGTCGGAATCATCTCCTGATGAAACATTGTCCCAGCGATGTAGGCTGCTGGTGCGACAAGTGAAATAAAAAAAATGAGCACGCGCAAAAAGCGAAGAGCCGTTGCAATATCAAAGCGAGCGTAGTAGTCTTCGACCGCTTGAAAAAACTGAATAAACAATGCTGGTGCAACAAGGACAAACGGTGTCCCTTCAACAAAAATGGCGACCCGCCCTTCAAGCAAATTAGCGGCGACAATATCGGGCCGTTCCGTATGATAAGTAGTTGGAAACGGCGTGAACGTCTGATCTTCAATCAATTGTTCGATATAGCCGGACTCGAGCACACCATCAATATCGATGCGGCGAAGGCGCTTCTTCACTTCCTCGATGATTTCGTCATTGGCGATCCCTTTTACATACATGATAGCCACATCGGTTTGCGTCACCGTGCCGATTTGCATCGTCTCAAGCCAAAGGTTCGGGTTTTTGATGCGGCGGCGGATCATCGCTGTATTCGTGCGCAATGATTCCGTAAACCCTTCACGTGGTCCACGAACAGCGATTTGCGTTTGCGGTTCTTCAATCGAACGGTATTGTCCGCCTTTCGTGCTCGCGCAAATGGCAAACGATGTCCCATCAATCATCATTACCGTCGCTCCGGAAAACAACTCGCAAAACAGTAGTTTCCAGTCAGCAACATGCTTCACTCCGCCAACCGCAGCGAGCTTTTGTTCGATCCATTGCAATCGCTCTTTTTCCTCGAGTGCGAGCGGAAAAGACGCCGTAAGCAGCGGCGTGAGCAAAAACTCGTACACGTTTTTTTCATCAACGAGCCCGTCAACAAAGACAACGGCTGCTTTCATTTGCTTTTCCTGGCCGAGGGAAAAACGGCGAATGACGACATCGTCGCTTTCTCCGGTCGCCCGCCGGATGATGTCGATGTTCACCGCCAGTTCAGCTGACATTGGCTCTTGTGGGACATCCGCCACTTCACCGCTATGGTCGTCGCCTTCTTGCTGCACACCGTCGTTCATCTGTTTTTTTTGCCGACGCATCCCCCATTGAAACAACATGCCCCTCTCCTCCTTGCTTCATGGCACTTTTATCCTCCATTATAGGCAATCGGGCAAAAGTATATACGAGGGTGCATCATTCCTCCCTAGCCGGTGAACACTAAGCAAAAAACGGCAGGTGTGGCTTGCTTTGAAAGTCGTATTCTCCTCCCTCACCTTTCTGCTTCTGTTAGTCGGAACAGTTCTAGGAATGGACATGTTGTTAGGATTAACGGTGTACCAATCACTTGATAACATACTCGATCGATTTTCCATGATGGAAGCGGCTGAGCTGTTTCTTTTGTTTCTTTTTTTCACCTTTTGGCTGCTTAACTTGCTTACTGTATGGCTTCGGCGGCGAAAAAACACGCCCTCTTGACAAATCAAGCGGGGAAGCCTATCCGCTTCCCCGCTTTTGACTCAGTCGGTCATTCTGTGAGTTTGTTCCATACTTTTTGTTGTTCGAGCCATTGACGAACGTGCACATAATCAGCGTTGATCGAAAAATACAGTGTATCACCATCGCTCTGCAAAAGCTCAATCTCTCCGTACACTTCTCCCCCCATGATGATGTTTTCAACCGGTTCGTTCCATAAATCTTGTTTGAGCGCCTCGATAAACGCTTCAATTCCCTTCGGCTCAGCTAAAACAAGCACTGGCTGTCCTGTATTCATGTTTCGTATCGTTACCTCGCGGATTGGCGAGTAGCCGCTTGGGCGAAGCAATAAATAGTATTGCTGTTTATATTCTTTCGACTCCATGATGCGGCGAAAATGCGTCATATACGATTCGATCGGTACTTCATAGCAGCGAATGAGGCGCGTGCCGTCTTTGAGCACATAACCGATCACCACCCGCTGAACGTTGCTGAGATGGGACGGCGACGGTTGATCGTGCGTGAGCTGTTCGTGAAACGCCCGCACCGCCTCGATGTTTTCTTTTGTGCGGAGAAATTGGTCATATTCCACGAACGAGCGGCCGATCTGCTCTGGCCGTTCAAAGTTCATCGCCGACTGACCAAAGTACACTTGCTTAATGTCTGCCTCCGCCGGCACACGCTGCTCGTAACCGGTAAGATCGGCGCGAATGATGAAGGAAAGAACGACCATTACCCCTATAAACGCGACATACCCTTTCCAGCGGTGAAATACGCGCCACGTTTTCGCGATGACCATCTGAGCAATTGCGTACCCAAGCAAAGAAAACGTTACATAACCGAATACAATCCAACCCCATTGCCGCTCCACTTCTTCAAAATAAAAACCGCCAACAAGCCACGTGCAAAACGCTACTCCATACACAAACAGTGGACGGAGCGCCCGAAACGCCAACGCCTGCCCAGCCGCTTCTGTCGGTCGCCGCTCATACAACCAAACAGCAATGGCAAAAAAGAGAAGTGACAATAAGAGCAACAGCCCTATCTCCCCTGCACTCATGGGCTGATCCATCAACATCACGTAACGAATCGGGATCATCAACCGCTCCAATTCTGTTGATAAATAATAATAATAGTGTATATCCGGAAACCCAGACAATAATAATGATAAATTCTTGTAAATCAGAACAAGCATGCCGGCTGGAAAAAAGAGAAAAATATTCGTCAGCACGACATGGAGCACTGATTGGCCGACAAGAATACCAACAGCNATACCAAGGGCAAAGATGAACGTTTCAATGACAATCGTTTCACCGAACCAGTGCCATACGTCCGCCGCTTTGAGCCGCCATGGGAGGTCTAGCCCGTACAAGCAGCCGATGGCAACAAGAGCCACCATAACGAGCGGTACAACCAACATGAGCCAGCCAAACACGATTTGGCCTGTGAGCAACTCGGTGCGGCGGATGGGCAAACCATGAATAAAATCAGCCGACCGTTTGTCATGCATATAGCGAAGCACACCGGCAGCCGCCAACACAGGAACAAGCCAGGCGATCAGCGCTTCTAACGCATTCGATATATGGTATACACTGTCCCACTGTGGCATATTGCCTACTTTCGGGTCATATTGGGAATAAACCAAGGCGATCGGCAGCACGATCGCCGCCAGCCATAGCAGCAAATGAAGGATCGCAATCCAACCTATTTGGCGAATATTTTGCGTCCACATGGCGCGGTTCGCCGACCACCGTTTCCTAGACATGAGCGCCCCTCCCTATTTCATACATAAAAATTTCCTCAAGTGACAGCGGCAACACATCAAGGATGAGAGGATGAAACGCGCGAACCGTCTCCTCTATGCGCCGCTTTTCCCCACGGACGACAAGCAGGACGATGCTTCCTCGTTCCTCGCGATGCACAATATCGAGGCGTTCCACCAATTCACTCGGAAAGCCATCGCGAAAAGCGAGCTGCAACTTATGCATGCCGGCGCGCAGTTCATCCAAATCTCGTTCTAACCGCACCGTGCCGCGCTCCATCAACCCAACAATGCCACATAAATCTTCGAGCTCGCGCAAATTATGTGACGAGATGACAATCGTCATTTCCCGTTCCACCACTTCATCAATCAACAATTGTTTCACATGGCGACGAACGAACGCATCGAGCCCATCGAGCGGCTCATCCATAATGAGCACATCGGGTTGAACGGAAAAGGCGAGCCAAAACGCGGCTTGACGCTGCATTCCTTTGGAAAACTGCTGAATTTTTTTATCAAGATCCAACGAAAACGCCTCCTGCAGCTCCACAAACCGCTCGCGGCTGAATGACGGATACACTTGTTCGTAAAAGTCCGCCATTTGCCGAATCGTCGTATGCGGAAAAAAATATACGAAGTCCGGCAAAAATAAAAGGCGTTGCTTCACGTTGGTATTTTCCCATACCTCTTCTCCATCGATCACGATCGTCCCTCGATCTTGGCGGAGAATGCCAGCCATTAGCTTCAGCAACGTTGTTTTTCCCGCTCCGTTCGGTCCGAGCAGCCCATAAATCACCCCTTTCGGCACGGTCATCGTTGCACCGTTGACAGCGGGAAACCGATCAAACGTTTTCGTCACGTCTACGAGTTGAATCATTGTTCTCCTCCTCTTCCTCCCCTTCTATGATCCATTGCCATAACTGCTCGTTTGTCACTCCTAAAAAACGCGCTTCCTTGACGAGGCGGATGAACTGTTCATGAACGGCAGCGATCGCCTCGGCGTTTGGCTCTTTCGGGCGCGACGCGACAAAACTCCCCTTCCCTGGAACAGAATAAATCCAGCCATCGCGTTCGAGTTCGCGGTACGCTTTTTGAATCGTATTCGGGTTGACCATCAGTTGTTTCGCCATCGCCCTGACCGACGGCAGCTGATCATGCGGCTGCCATAATTCGCGGACGATCATTTCTTTCATTTTTTCGATCAGCTGTTCATAAATCGGCTGCCGGCTTCGTACATCGAGTTCAAACATCTCCCCTCCTCCTCTCATCGTCACAACCGTACTATAACTAATAGTACACTTAAAACAGTAGAAATTCAAGTATTTTTTTCCATTTGTCTTTTTATGATTTTGACAACGGCGAACAATAAAATAAAGCGAATGGCTAGATCAGGCGTTAACTGAAGCTGTTTCATGACATGCCTTTCTTAGGTGTTTTCTTCCTAAGTATTGCACTCCCAGCCGTTTGAAAGGATAAATTCACCTATACCGGGAACACTACTGTTCTAGAAACGGTCATAGAAAGAAAGGGATTCATGATGAATGCACAGACGCTTAGCACCCTGCAACTGTTGTTTATGATTATCCTGTCAATTGGATTGATGAATCACGTGATCATCATCCCCTTCATACTCGAGGCCGCTCACCGCGATGCATGGATCGCCACCTTGGGAGCATTGGGGGGCTTGGTCATCTGGCTGCCGCTGCTTTATTTCATCATCAAACAACTGAATGGCGAACGTCTGTTCGATTGGTTAAAAAACCATTTTTCAAGCCCAGTCGCCTATGTAACGGCCATTGTTAGCAGCATATTCTTACTTCTGCAGGGCTTTGTCACATTAAGTGATACGATCACGTTCACCACGACTTCTTATTTGACGACGACGCCGAGATGGGTGCTAATTCTTGTCATCGCCCTCGTTTGTTTTTATAACGCGTATCGAGGCATCGATTCGATTGCCAACACAGCGATGATCATTTGTCCGTTCGTCATCGCCTTCGGTTTATTCGTCATGCTGTCCACTATTCCCCATAAAGACTATTCACTGCTCAAGCCGATGCTTGAGCACGGCATGACGCCTGTGTTCCGGGGCATGCTGTACGTTGGGGCAGGTTATGTGGAAATAATCGTTCTTTTATTTCTCTCTCATCGACTGCCCCGTCCGTTTTCATGGAAAGCACTCGCCGCCCTTGTCTTCTTCACAGCCGGTCTGACCATCGGTCCAACGCTCGGAGCCATTGCCGAATTCGGACCCGAGCAGGCGACACGCCTTCGCTATCCGTCTTTTGAACAATGGCGGATGGTCAATTTAGGGACATATATCGAACATGTGGACTTTCTGTCGGTCTATCAGTGGCTGTCTGGCGCTTTCATCCGTATTTCTCTGTCAACGGCGCTGATTGTGGAGCTGTTTCCAATCCGCCATTTACAAACACGACGTTGGATGCTTATCGTTCTCTACTTGGCGATCACCTTGGCATCTCTGACACCGGGCAGCGATGAACAATTTTTGTATTTTGTCAAACATTGGGTACTACCATCGTCGCTGCTGTTTAGTCTTGCGCTGTCTGTTTTGTTAGGCGCTTTGGCTTTATTGACGCACCGTAAAAAGAAAAGAGGGATGGCATCATGAAACCGATTATGCGCGCCGCCCAAGGCAAGCGGCTGAACGACGATTACACCGGATTAGAGACTGTGATCATCTCCGAAGAGGCATTACAGATGATGTACGCGAAATGCAGCGACGTCATCATGACAGAGACGGCCGTTCCATCGCCGCTCTCTGACGGGTCATCAAAAACTGTACACTTGTTATTTATTTATTGTGAGGAATTGTGCGATGTACAAATGTTGCAAAAGACCATCTACCCAATGTTCCGCAAGATTTGTGAACAGCATTCGTGCTTCTCGCACGCTGATATCGAAACATGCAAACCACCCGCGCTCGAATACATGGGGCACGAAGTGCGAATCGATGATCTCAACTTAAGACTGTTTAGCGGCGATTTGCTCATTTATTTCCGCGAAGCCGACGCCTTATACGCAATGCCACTTGCGAGTCCGCCCAACCGTGACCCAGAGGAGCCAAACACGGAAGTGTCGATTCGCGGACCAAAAGACGGATTTATTGAAGAGATCAACAAGAACGTGGCGCTCATCCGCAAACGGCTGCGCTCAAATTGTCTCGCCTATGAGTCGTTCATTATCGGCACACGCAGCCAGACAAAAGTTGCGCTGCTCTACGTCGAAGATATTGCCAACACAGCCATCATCGATGAGGTGAGAAGACGGCTGCTCAGCTTATACATTGACTCGGTAACAAGCACCTCTCAAATTGAAGAGTGGCTGTCCGACACCAAGATTGCTTTGTTTCCAATGTTCGGTTATACCGGGCGCCCTGATTTTGCCGTCAATTCGCTTCTCAATGGCCGTTTTATCATCTTAGTGGACGGGTCACCGACCGCCTTGATTGGACCGGGCAATTTAACGTTTTTGCTAAACACATCGGAAGATAATAACACATTTTTCCTATTTGTTGTATTTCAGCGTCTGCTTCGGCTTGTTGGCACCTCGGTCGCCATTTATTTGCCAGGCGCCTGGATCGCACTCACTTCGTTCCATCCAGATCAGCTGCCATTCACCTTACTCGCAACGCTCATTTTGTCGCGCCAAGGAGTGCCACTTCCGGTGCCGCTTGAAATGTTTATCATGATGATTTTGTTTGAAGTGTTTAAAGAAGCTGGGATGCGACTGCCAATCGCCATCGGGCAGACGCTGTCGGTTGTTGGCGGTTTGATTATCGGACAAGCGGCGATCAACGCCGGGCTCGCGGCCCCGGCCACACTCGTTGTTGCCGCTATTTCTGTCATCTCGACATTTACGCTTGTCAATCAAAACATCGCCGGCAGCGTCACTTTGCTGCGCTTTATTGTTCTCATTTTCGCTTCCTCCCTTGGTTTGTTTGGGTTTATTTTGTCGCTGTTTTTCTTTTTGACCTATATCGTCAACTTGCACATTTTTGGCATTCCGTACTTGACACCGCTAGCACCGCCTTCAAAAGATATCGGGAAAGTATTTATTCCAAGCACGTGGAAACAGTTCCGCACGCGCGACCGCATTGTGCGTCCAAAAGATCTCATTGCAAAAGAGAGGGAACGGCAATGAGGAATCGGGTCATTCCCATCATCGTCTCTGTCCTGTTGCTTGGCGGTTGCTGGGATACACGCAATATCGATCAAACTGTCTACGTCCATTCCATCGGGGTTGATTACAAAGACGGCAAGGTGATCGCCTACATCCAGTTGATCAGCTTCACCGCCCTTGCTAAAGTCGAAGCAGGCGGTGGCAAAGACAAAGCGACCGTTTCCATCGGCAAAGCATCTGGCGACACATTTAACATCGCAACCGACATGATCTACCGTTCCATTCAACAAAGGGTGTCATGGGGACATGTCAAAAGCATCGTCTTTACGAAACGTGCCCTGCAAAAAGGCCTTGTGGCTGATGTGATCGATGTACTGAACCGTTACAATGAAATCCGCCATACAGCATGGGTGTACGCTACCGATGAGCCGCTTTCTGATCTGTATGCAGCAACGCCGCTGTTGAATACTTCGTCGTATTATTCGGTGTTGTCCAACCCGGAAGAAATTTTTCAACAAAGTTCGTTCATCCGTCCAATCCGACTCAACCGGCTGATTGCGACGATGGACGAAAAAGCTGCTACAGCCAGAATTCCTTATTTGACCATCGACGGCGACCGATGGACAGAAAACAATAAGCCAAAACCAATGCTCGCTGTATCGGGTGTCTGTTTTATCCACGATTACGCCCTGCAAGGATGCGAGCGCCGTTCCGATCTACAAGGACTTCGCTGGTTTGAACAGAAGATTCGACGTACACCGATTTATATCAAACAAAACGGGGAAACGGTCGCCACTCTTGTCGTCCAAAAACCGAAAACAAAATGGTCTTTCAAGACAAAGGGCGGGAAGCCTGCAGTTGACATCCAAGTCGAGGCGCAAGGAGCCATCATCGAAATGCGGAAACATCTGCCAAGAAAACAATTAACGAAATTGGCAGAACAAACAGTGAAGCAAGAAATCAACCGTCTATATAAGCTTAGCATCGAACAGCGAATCGATATGTTCAACTTGTCGGAGCAACTGTATCGCCAGCGTCCGAATCTTTGGAAAAAACATGAGAACCATGGCCTTATCCCGCTCGACAATGACACGCTATCTGTGAACGTCAAACTCATCATCAGTGCATCTGGAAGAGAAAAGCTGAATTACCATGGTGGTGATTAAAAACAAAAAAATGGAACGCATTCTCACCGACGCTCACACTGAGAAAGTAGGGCTTTCTCAGTTTGTGATGATCAAGTATAATTAGCATTGAACGGGGAGAATAATGGAAGCCGCCCATATGGAACGAACGAGCGCCAAGATGATCGTCTACTCGATGTTGTTCGCCATCCGCCTCGTCCACTTTTCGAACAATGCGATGCAGGCGGTCATCCCGGCGCTCTTTCCCATTTTGTGCTCGACTTTGAAACTGTCGTATACAGAAATCAGCTGGATTGCAAGGAAAACTTGAGCTCTAGTCAAGCGCTCGGAACAGAGCCGCTTGCATTGCCGAATCTTGTTCATCACCAGGCTAGTGTTGTCGTTCCGTTTTGCAACCTTTGTCGTCTACGCCCAAGAGCGATGGCGAATCATATCAGCATAGCATCCGACGCGTAATCATCGGCTTGGCACCGTCGTGTCCGGCCGAATCACCGATTTGTCGTCGCTTGGTACGATAATACCGCTTTGCGTCATGCTGTCGCTTTTTAGCGCCCTGGCCATTTGGCTGCCGAAAGACCAGAGGCAACAAAACTATTTTTCTTTCAACCGCTTTCCGATTATAATGGAAGACAATGATGTTCACCCGATTAGGAGATTTTTTGTATGGCAGGTTTATATATTAATCAACACGTCCTCAATAATTTGTTTTATATTTTAGTCACTGTGTTTGCGTTTTCATTCATTTATGACCATAGCCCAGCAATTCAGCGCAAACCGCTGTACAACCGGACGCTTCTTTGCGCCTGCTTGGCGCTGGCGTCTGTGCTGTGCATGAGATTTCCCATTTATATTGATCCGACGTGCATCCACGATTTCCGGCAAATTCCGTTTTTGCTTGGAACGCTCTATGGCGGCGGTATCGTTGGAGCCGTGTTTTTTGCTGTGTTAATGCTGGCACGCACCATCTTGTACGGGTTTCAATCGTTGACATTCGTCGTCTATGCCATCATGTTCGTTGTTGCGGCGGCCGCCTCTCCACTATTCCGCCGTCTACCTCGGTCTGGCAAGCTGTTCGCTTCGCTTTGGCTGACGTTTTTGATTGCGATCTTAACAACATTTGTGGCCGTCATTATCGCTGATTTTTCGGTGACGAAGCCGTATATCGTGTATTTTATTATTATGCCGCCATTTGTCATGATGTTCGCCGTCTATTTGATGGAAACGCTCCATGAGGCGCAGCTCGCTCGGGCGGAGCTGATGAAGATGGAAAAAATGGAGATCGTCAGCCAGCTGGCTGCCAGCATTTCGCACGAAATCCGCAACCCTCTCACTGTCGTGAAAGGGTTCATTCAGCTGCTGCAAACCGAGCCGCTGCCGCGCGAAACAAAGGAGCGGTACATCCGCATCGCCCTAGAGGAAGTCGAGCGGGCGGAAGGGATCATCCATGATTATTTAACGTTTGCCAAACCAGCACCGAAAGAGACCGAACCGATCGATGTGGCCGTCGAGCTTCGCAAGGTGTTGCAAATGATCGCACCGATGGCGCATATGCATTCGGTCGATCTCTCTTCTTCCCTTGAACACGGCATCGTCATTGGGAATGTGCAATATTTCCAACAGTGTTTCCTCAATTTGTTAAAAAACAGCATCGAAGCGATGCCAAACGGCGGCACGCTCCGTGTGACGGTCGAGAACCAAGAAACATCCGTCGTCATCACCGTTTCCGACAACGGTATCGGCATGACGAAAGAACAAGTGCGCCGCTTCGGTGAACCGTATTTCAGCACGAAAGAGAAGGGAACCGGGCTTGGCGCCATGGTCGCAGTAAAAATCATCGAACAAATGGGCGGGACGTGGAAAGTCGAGAGCACCGTCCAAAAAGGAACGACGTTGACGATCACCTTGCCGGCACGCCAGCTGCGGCTATTATCGTCACAACAGAGCGCCAATAGCTGAACAAAAAACGGATGTCCGCCTTCAGACATCCGTTTTTTATGGCCGCTTGCCCCGTCACTTGATTTCCTCAAAATAATCTTTGTAAAACCCGCCGACTTTTCCGCTATTGTCGACAACAAAATAAAACTCATCCGTTTCATTTTTCACTTCATACACGTTTCCCGGCGTCAACACATTGTTGACAATGTATTTTTCCGCGTTCGTATGGACGCATTTCACTTTTTTGATCGTCGGACGGGTCGCCCATGTGGAATGAATCATGCCGTCATCTCCTTCTCTTTATGTTCTTCTCCTTCTTTATTGTAGCGGCCTGAATCTTCGGCTGCAACGTCCAATTCACCATTGGCTGCCATGATCAGCCCCTCAACCATTGAATGAGATGGACAACCGTGCCAGACCGGCCAAACGCTGTTTTTCGACGGCGGCATGGCCATCGCTTTTGAGTAAAGCTCGTCTGAATCGCGCATAATAAATGCCGCCAAATGATATTAACAAGAAGGTCGCGAAGATGAGCGATCAAGAAAGCAAACGGCAATTTCAAGACGACTTCGACCAGTACTGGATGGACAATGTGATCCGCACCCTGAAAAACTACGTGTACCAAGTCGGCTATGAAGCATCGAGCGGCAACCCGACCAGCGACCATCAAGAGGCGAAAAAAACGCGTGAATGGCCGCACGGCTGAACCGGAAAAGAATGTCCTTTCCGTTTTTGCTTTTTGGATGGAAAGTTAGNAGCTACGCTTCAACAAGACAAGTGAGACGCAAGCCATGACCATCTCCGGCTACGGCTCATCGCGCACCGCCTCAAATTCGATGATGCGCCCGTACGGCTCCACCGTCGTTTCGCCGTTCGTTTCCACTTCGCGGAAAATCGGCTTCTCGATGCGGCGGATAGGGCGATAACCTTCTTGTTTCATCCGCTCTAAACAGGCAGCAATCGTTTCGCCTTCAGCTACGGCAAACCGTTTTTTCTTCATCGCGTTCAGCACCTTTCCTCTTTCCTTCACCACTATTTTACCCGAAAAAAGAAGCCGGATCCTTTCGTCCGGCTCAACATGTTTTTTGCACATATTTCCGATACAGCCTGTACAGCTCAGTCGCCTTGTACGTTTCAATTTTTTTCTGTCCGACCGGATGGCGGGCGATGCCTGCCTTTTTTAACTCGGCGACGATCCACCCTTTCGACCCGAAATGCGCCATGAGCGCTTCCCTCCTTTTTCATGCGCTTGTCTTTATGTATATGCGCACGAAAATGAGTGAAGAACCCTCTTGCCATGCTCTCTTCTGTGAAAATGTACGCGCCTTCGGTCGCCATTTTCATGCTTAGGTGGAGCCCAAATCTTAAATCTTTTCCGTGCTTTTTTGTTTTCTTGTTCGCTTTTGCCGGGCTGACGCGGTTTTTCCTTCGCCTTTGGCGCGGATTCAGCCGTTTTTCGGCCACGTTTTTTTCTTTGTATACTAGCCGCAACGAACAGCGGACGTCTCGGTGGCCGACCAACACTTCCTCAAATGATAGACGCCGCTTCTCTGCTCGTGGTCAAATGATGCGTGTCATTCGGCCGGTCACAACCAAGCTAAAACACAGCAATATGCTGTAGCGTATAGCCGACTAGCCATTGGTCTTGCATTCCATCTTGCCCGCAGCTGGCTTTATGCCTCGCGATTTGATTGCCTCTTGAACATCCGCTCCGGTTATACCGTTCGCAAGCGGCTGATTGGTTTCGTCTATCACCTGCCGGCAAGCTTGTAAAAAAAGAAGCGGCCGTTCAAAGCCGCTTCTATTCCTTCATTTACGCCGACGGCGATTTATGTTTTTTTCCTTTTAAGAAGAACGCCATCAATAGTGCTAACACCGTCAAGCCAGTGGCGACAAAAAAGGCGTCATTGATCCCCTCGACTGTGGCGCGCTGCTGCACAAGCCCATATAGCAGCTCACTAACGGCTTCGTCACTCGGGATCACTTGTTTTAGCTGGCTAACAACATCCATAAAGAACGGATTCGTTTCTGTCATTTCATTGCGATACTGTTCCACATGAAATTTTGTCCGGTTTGACATGACGGTCACCAAAAAGGCTGTGCCGAGCGAAGCTGCCACTTGGCGGAGCGTGTTCGCCATCGCTGTGCCGTGGCTGTATAGATGGCGCGGCAACGCGTTTAACCCTTCCGTCATAATTGGCATCCCGAGCATCGACATGCCAAACATGCGGAAAATGTAAAGCCAAATTAAATGACTATATGGTGTATCCATCGTCAGTTTGCTAAATTCCCATGTTGTCACGGCAGTGATGATCAAGCCGACGATGGCAAGCGCCCGCGCACCGATGCGGTCAAACACCCAACCGGAAATCGGCGACATGATCGCCATCACAATCGCCCCCGGCAACAAGAGCAAACCCGCATCGAGCGGCGTAAAGCCGCGCAAATTTTGCAAATAGACCGGAAGCAAGACCATTGCGGCAAACATGGCCATATTAATGACCGAACCGATCACCGTTGACAACGTAAACACTGGATAACGAAACACGCGGAAATTTAACACTGGGTGCTCCGAACGGAGCGAACGCCATGTAAACAAGACGAGGAACAAAGAACCAACAACAAGCGAGACGACGACTTCCGTCTGCCCCCATCCATTGCTTCCGGCCTCACTGAACCCGTACAAAACGCCGCCAAACCCGATCGTCGAATAAATCGCTCCTTTCATATCGAGAACGGGATTTCCTTTGCGCGGCGTTTTTTTCAACCAAAGAGAAGCGAGGACAAGATCCACAATGGCGATCGGCAACACGACATAAAACAAAAGGCGCCACGTATAATGCTCGACGAGCCAACCCGAAAGCGTCGGACCGACCGCCGGCGCAAACATCATCGCAATCCCGACTGTTCCCATCGCCACCCCACGGCGTTCCGGCGGGAAAATCGACAGCATAATGACCATCATGAGCTGCATAATAATGCCCGCTCCAACCGCTTGCGTCAGCCGTCCTGCGAGCATGACCGCAAATGTTGGAGCGATCGAGCAGACAAACGCCCCGATGGCGAAAAACGACATGCTTGAGACAAACAATGTTTTCGTCGGAAACTTGGCGATTAAAAACGGACTGATTGGGATGAGCACCCCGTTGACAAGCATGTACCCCGTAACGAGCCACTGGATCGTCGCTGTCTCGACATTGAAATCTTGCATCATATGCGGCAGTGCGACGTTAATCAACGTTTGGTTCAAGATGGCTACAAACGCCCCAAGCATGACCGTCACGACCACTTTGCCGCGGCTGCCGATGTCACCTAATCCACCTTGACTTTGTCCGGACGAGGTAGCCGGGCGCACATCCGCCCTTGCGCCATCTGCTGTCTCAACCGCGGCCGGAGCTGATTTGCGCCGGCGCAACATGATGTTGAGGACCGCTAGGACGAAAACGGCAAATATGATATAGCTAATCATAAATGTAGACATCGCTGATCACCTACTTATGAATGCGGACAGTGACGTTCATGCCCGGCACGAGTTCGGCTCCGTTGTAGTTGTCGATCGAAATCGTCACCGGAATGACTTGCGTCACTTTCGTGTAGTTGCCAGTTGCATTTGAACTCGGCAACAAGCTGAACGTATTCGCTGTCGCATAGCCAAGTTTTTCAACTTTGCCGCTGAATTGACGGTCCGGATATGCGTCGACATAAATATCGACATCTTGCCCAACTTTGACGTCTTCGATCTCTGTCTCTTCAATGTTCGCCGTCACCCACAAATCATTTAAATCAAACCCACTGGCAAGTGACACTCCTGCTGCAATAAACGAACCCTCCACCGCGTTTTGCTGCACGATCGTCATCCGATGCGGCACCGTGATTTCCACGGTATTTTTGCCGTCTGACACTTCACCGATTTTCTCCCCAGCAGCAAACGTTTTTCCAATGTTTCCAGACCATGACGTCAATTTTCCTGACAACGGAGACGCTACCGGAATGACTTGACCATCAATACGGGCGTTATCCGTTTTAATGTAGTTTGTTGCTTCATTAACATAGTAATAGGCAGCAAATCCTCCGCCAACAAGCAAAATAAGCACGATGATGTTCAGTGCAAGCAAACGTTTCACGTTCACCGTTTATTCCTCCCCTAGTAAAATGGTTTTCACTTTCTCTTGCAACCGCAAAAACTGTTCGATTTCCTCCGGAGAGATCAGCTCCTGAATTCGTTGAAGCCGCCGGCGCAGCACCGACTGTTCACCAAATGCAGCAAGCACCGTCTCCTTCCCTTTTTCCGTCAAACTTAGAATCACAGCACGCCGATCTCGTTTGGACGGTTCGCGAACGACGAGCCCCGCGCTAACAAGCCGATCGACTGTGCCGCTGACGTTGCTATTGCTTAAGTTGAGCTTTTCCGCTAGATCGTGTAGGCGAATATGCTCTTTTTTCAGCAATGTATACAGGACAATCAGCTGCACTTCCGTAATCCCAACGCGGGCAGCATCTTCGCGGATGAGACGGTACAGCGCCTTTTGCGCCCGAGCAATAGCATACATAATGTCACGTCCAATTCCTTCCATCTATCCCCCCTCCTTTAACTAGCAAACCCGAATAATTTCAATACGAATTATTTCCACGCGAAATACAATTATAGCATGCTAATAAGGAAAATCAACTATATTGTTTCCTTCGTCTGCAAAATGATTTCCATCCTGTTGAAAAACGGCAGCCATTCATGCCATACAAACAAAAAAAGCGTCCGTTTGGACGCTTTGTTTCATGCGGATAATCCGCGCCGCGGTTGCCGTCGGCTGAATGCAGTTTCTCAACCACGCTCTACTAGGTGGGTGTTCGCAGAAACGTTCCTGCCGTCCTCGCTAACGAATGGGAGGCATGGCATTCCGGTTTCGATATAGAACTCCCTTTTCATTGCCATCGGTTGAAACTTCATTCTACAACGCACAACGCAGCAGCGGATTGGTGATTATTATCATACACGATCTTCAGTTGTTTGGCAAGAGAGACAGCGGCCCATGTTCTTCAAACCGGATATACCCCATGTTTCCGTTCGGAAAAAGCCATATATTTGGACATATAAGCGTCAAACCGGCGAATGAGCTCGTCACGCAGCTCGTTCGGCGCGATGATCCCGTCGATGACGAGCTCGGAAGCAAGTCGATAAATGTCAATATCACGCCGGTACTCTTCCCGCTTTTGCTCAACAAAAGCCGGCCGCTCTTCTGGCGGCAGTTCGGCGATTTTGTTTGCATAGACGGCATTGACAGCCGCCTCCGGTCCCATCACCGCGATTTGCGCGTTCGGAAACGCGAGGCAGCAATCCGGTTCAAACGCCGGTCCAGCCATCGCATACAATCCGGCGCCGTATGCTTTGCGCACGATAATAGAAATTTTCGGCACCGTTGCTTCCGACATCGCCGCAATCATTTTCGCCCCGTGACGGATAATGCCGGCTCGCTCGACTTTCGTGCCGATCATAAAGCCCGGGATATCGGCCAAAAACAAAAGCGGGATGTGGAATGCATCGCAAAGGGTGATGAACTTTGCCGCTTTATCGGCGGAATCGTGGAACAGCACTCCGCCCTTGACGCGCGGCTGGTTGGCGATAATGCCAATCGGCTGGCCGGCAAGGCGCGCCAAGCCCGTAATGAGTTCCGGCGCAAACAGCTTTTTCACTTCACAAAACGATCCCTCATCAATGATCCGCTCAATTAAATCATACATATTAAACGGTGCGTTTTGGTTCTCCGGCAAAATCTCTTCAATCGTTTTGTCGAACGATTTCGGCGGCTTCGCTTCTGCCATCGGCGGTTTTTCGCTGTAGTTGGACGGAAAATACGACAAATAGCGGCGCGCATAGGCGATCGCCTCTTCTTCGGTTTTCACAAGCACATCGCCGCAACCCGAAACAGTACAATGCATGCGAGCGCCGCCCATTTCTTCGAGCGTCACTTTTTCGCCGATGACCATTTCCGCCATGCGCGGCGAGCCTAAATACATCGATGCATTGCCTTCGACCATAATGACGATGTCACAAAACGCTGGAATATAAGCGCCGCCGGCTGCCGACGGACCAAAGAGCAAGCACACTTGCGGCACTTTCCCCGACAGTTTCACTTCATTGTAAAAAATGCGCCCCGCTCCGCGTCGGCCGGGAAACATTTCGATTTGGTCGGTAATGCGCGCGCCGGCCGAATCAACTAAATAAATGAGCGGACAGCGCAGTTTTTCCGCCGTCTCCTGGATGCGGATGATTTTTTCGACCGTACGTGCCCCCCATGAACCAGCTTTGACGGTGGAGTCGTTCGCCATCACGCAGACGGTCCGGCCGTTGATTTTGCCGATGCCGGTGACAACTCCATCAGCCGGCAGTCCGTCAGCCAAACAGTTGGCAAACAATCCGTCTTCCACTTCCAAGCCGTCATCAAGCAACAAATTCAACCGATCGCGCACAAACAGCTTTCCTTGGGCAGCGTTCTTTTCATGATATTTCGGCGCTCCACCTTTTTTAATGTCAGCTGCCCGTTTCGCTAGCTCCTCAGCCAGCGTGACTCGTTGATTAGCTATTTCCTTCATCCCCATGTTGTCGCCTCCTTGCTTCGTTCATTCCGCTGTTTTCTCAGGCGGTACTTTTATCCATCGAATGTCATCGCCAATACGTCCAACAGCATTGCACACCGCGGCCGGCTACTTTGAGGCAGCGCTTTGNCGGCATATTTCACAACGTGCCGCACCGCAAAGCAGCCGCTTCGACGCCGCGCTTGGCCGCGTCGGTTTCCNCCCTTGGNATTGAAGCGCTTACGGCCATTTGAACCTATGCCTGTAGCGTTCCCCGGGCTTTCAGCCGGCCGCGTCGAAGCGTCTTATTCCCCTTTGTATACCGGTTTCCGTCTCTCTTTAAACGCCTGCAAGCCTTCGAGTCGGTCTTTTGTCGGGATCGTCGCCTCATAGGCGAGCTGCTCAATCGCCAATCCGGTCTCCAAGTCAACGTTAAACACGCTTTGCACCGCCCGTTTCGCTTGGCGGACGGCAATTGGTGCATTATCGGCGATTTGCCGAGCCAATTCAAGCGCCCGCTCCATTAGTTCGGCGCGTGGTACAGCGTATTCCACGAGGCCGATTCGCTCCGCCTCCTTGGCCGTGATCCGTTTCGCGGCAAAAATCAACTCTTTCGCCTTTCCGATGCCGACAAGACGCGGCAACCGTTGCGTGCCGCCCGCGCCTGGAATGATGCCAAGTGACGTTTCTGTCANTCCGAGTTGGATGTCATCAGCAGCGTAACGAATGTCGCATGCTAAAGCGAGCTCGAGCCCGCCGCCAAACGCCGAGCCGTTTAGGGCGGCGATAACCGGCTGCGGCACTTTCTCGACCTCATTGATTGTTTTGCTGATCAAGGCGACCGCCTGCCGCACTTCCGTTTCATTCATTCCCGCCCGCTCCTTCAAGTCGGCGCCGGCGCAAAACACTTTTTCTCCCGCCCCGGTCAAAATGACGACACGCACGTCTTTTTGAAACTTAATCTCTTGCAACAAGTTGCCAAGCTCTAGGAGAAGCGCTCTTGAAAGCGCATTGGCCGCCTCGGGGCGGTTTAACGTCACAATACCAATGCCGTTTTCCTGCATGTCAAACGATACGAACGTTCCCACTTTCCTCTTCCTCCCAAAATGAATTTGCTTATGATGAAATCGTTTGTAAATAGCGGCTTGGGAGCGGACGACCAATTTTGTCGCGAATAAACAAGGCTGCTTTCGTCAGTTGCTCCACATCAATGCCGGTTTCAACCCCCATGCCATGCAGCATGTACACTAAATCATCGGTGGCAACGTTTCCTGATGCCCCGGGGGCATACGGGCAACCGCCAAGACCGCCAAGAGAGCTGTCAAACGTTGTGATTCCCATCTCCATCGAGACTAAAATATTGGCGAGCGCCGTCCCCCTCGTGTCGTGAAAATGCATGGCGATCTGCTCAGCCGGAAAACGGCGGAGCACCTCGGCAAGCACGTCTTCGACTTGTTTTGGCGTCGCCACACCGATCGTATCGCCTAACGACAGCTCATCGACCCCCATCGCAAACAACCGGTCAGCGACCATGAGCACTTGATCGACAGCAACCGTCCCTTCGTACGGACAGCCAAACACTGTCGAAACGTAGCCGCGCACCGTTTTTCTTTCTTGCTTCGCCGCTTTCACGACACCTTCCAACACCGGAAACGTAGCAGCGATTGTTTTGTTAATGTTTTTTTGGTTATGCGTCTCGCTTGCTGACATGAAGACGCCGACTTCATCCACCCCGACACGAAGCGCCCGTTCTAATCCTTTTTCATTCGGAACGAGCGCAGCATACGTGACGCCGTCTTTGCGGCGGATGCCGGCTGCGACTTCGGCGGCATCGGCAAGCTGCGGAATCCATTTTGGATGGACAAATGACGTCACTTCAATATACGACAACCCGGTTTCCGATAATAAATTGATCCAAGCAATTTTGTCAGCCGTGGCGACCGGTGATGCTTCGTTTTGCAGACCGTCGCGCGGGCCGACTTCCTTAATCGTCACCTTCGTCGGCCATCGCCCCATGTCCGCTCCCCCCTTTTCGTTTTATCCCCGTCCCTCAGGTACTTTTTGTTCCTTTCGCCACGTCTGATGGCGAGTCTGAACTTCATTGTTGGTAGAACGGTTCACGCGCATGTTTTCCTACTCAATCTCGACAAGCACGTCGCCCTCGTTGACGAAATCCCCTTCTTGCACATGAATGCTCTTCACCGTGCCGGATGTCTCAGCGGCGACCGGGATTTCCATTTTCATAGATTCCAAAATGACGACATCTTGTCCTTCTTCAACACGGTCACCGACGGCGACAACAATTTTCCATACACTTCCGGCCATTGTGGCAGTGACTTTGTTCATCGTTTCTTCCTCCGTTTCTGCTTCATTTTGTTTTAGTTGGCTGCCAATAGTTCGAAAGAAAATCGGTCGTCGTTTCCCCAGCACGGAACGCCGGGTGGGACAACACCGCCTCAAGCAGCGGGATGTTCGTTTTAATGCCTTCGACGCGATAATCCCGAAGCGCTTCGAGCAAGCGTTCAATCGCCGATGTTCGATCCGAACCTTTGGCGATCATTTTGGCGATCATCGGGTCGTAAAACGGCGTAACGGTGATGCCGCTTTGAACCGCCGTTTCATGACGAATCCCTTCACCTTGAGGAACGGAAAAGGCGGCAATGCGGCCAGGCGACGGGTAAAACGTGTTCGGGTCTTCCGCATAAATTCGCACTTCAATGGCGTGTCCATCGCGGCGAATGTCTTCCTGCTTATACCGAAGCGGCTCGCCGGCAGCGATGCGCAGTTGCTCTTCGACGATGTCAATGCCGGTGATTTCCTCGGTCACCGGATGTTCGACTTGGAGACGAGTATTCATCTCGAGAAAATAAAAGTTTTTTTGTTCATCAACCAAAAACTCGATTGTACCGGCGTTCGCATAACCGATATAACGTGCTGCCTGGACGGCGGCTTCGCCCATTTTCCGCCGCGTTTCTTCATCCAAAAACGGCGATGGCGCTTCCTCAACCACTTTTTGATGGCGGCGCTGGATCGAGCATTCGCGTTCCCATAAGTAGACGCAGTTGCCGTGCCCATCGGCGAGCAGCTGAATTTCAATATGGCGCGGGCGTTCAATATATTTTTCGATATACATCGTCCCGTCGCCGAAAAACGAAGCAGCTCGTTTTTGACTGCCTTCAAACGCTTGGCGCAGNTCGGCTTCATCGNGAGCGATGTGCATGCCAATACCGCCGCCGCCTGATGATGCCTTCAGCATGACTGGNTAACCGATGGAAGCTGCGGCTGCAGCCGCTTCATCGGGGCTGTCTAATGCAAAGGAAACGCCNGGNACGATCGGAACGCCAGCTTTTTCCATCGTCTGGCGTGCTTCGATTTTGCTGCCCATCGCAGCAATGACGTCCGCCTTCGGGCCGATAAAGACAATCCCTTCTTCCTCACAGCGACGGGCAAACGCTGGGTTTTCCGAGAGCAGTCCGTAACCGGGATGAATCGCTTCCGCTTTCGCCGCTTTGGCGACTTCGATGATTTTTTCGATATTTAAGTAGCTTTCCGCTACGCGCGGCTTGCCGATCAAATACGCTTCATCAGCGAGCTGAACATGGAGCGAATCCGCATCCGCTTCCGAGTAGACAGCAACCGTTTGGATGCCGAGCTTTTGGCATGTGCGAATGATGCGGACGGCGATTTCGCCACGGTTGGCAATCAACACTTTCGCAAACATCCTCTCACCCTTTCACAAAAAGTGGGCTGCCGGCGCCGGACGGTTCGCCCGCCCGGCGCGGCGGTTTAAGTCGTCAAGCCGAGGCGCTGTTTCGCCATTTCTCGCAGCTTAAACTTTTGAATTTTCCCAGACGCCGTCATCGGATAGGAATCGGTAAACTCGATATAGCGCGGGATTTTGTGACGGGAAATGTTGCCGCGGCAAAACTCGCGAATTTCCTCAGCGGTCGCCGTTTCACCGTCCTTTAAGATGATCCACGCCATCACTTCTTCCCCATACCTTTCATCGGGCACCCCGACCACTTGGACGTCCAAAATTTTCGGGTGTTTGTATAAGAATTCTTCGATCTCGCGCGGGTAAATGTTTTCGCCGCCGCGGATGATCATATCTTTCAGCCGGCCGGTAATGCGGCAGTAACCGTTTTCATCCATCGTCGCCAAATCGCCGGTATGCAGCCAACCGTCTTCGTCAATTGCTTCATTGGTCGCTTCCGGATTGTTGTAATATCCTTTCATCACATGGTAACCGCGCGTGCATAACTCGCCTTGCACGCCCCGCGGCACTTCGTTGCACGTGCCGGGCTCAACGATTTTCACTTCTACACCCGGCAGCGCGCGGCCGACCGTTTCGACGCGCAGCTCAATCGGGTCATCAGTGCGCGTCTGGGTAATCACCGGGGACGATTCCGTCTGCCCGTAAGCGATCGTAATATCGGTCATACCCATTTTGTTGATGACTGCTTTCATCACTTCGACTGGGCAAGGAGAACCAGCCATAATGCCCGTGCGCAGCGATGACAAATCGTATTGATCAAAATCCGGGTCATTCAGTTCAGCGATAAACATCGTCGGCACGCCGTGCAGCGCCGTGCATCGCTCCGCCGCAACCGTCTCGAGCACCCGCTTTGGATGGAACTCCACCACCGGCACCATCGTCGCTCCAACGGTGACGCACGCGAGGGTGCTCATGACGCAGCCAAAGCAATGGAAAAACGGCACCGGGATACAAAGACGGTCGCCTTCGCCAAGTTTCATACATTGCGCTACTTGGTGGGCATTATTGACGATGTTATAATGCGACAACATGACCCCTTTCGGGAATCCGGTCGTTCCAGATGTGTACTGCATGTTGATCGCATCGTGCGGGTCGAGGCTCTCTAACCGTTCATCGAGTTCTTCTTCCGTCACCTCATGCGCCATCGCCAAGATGTCGTTCCATGTGAACATGCCCGGATAACGCTTATCGCCGAGCAAAACGACGTTTTTCAGCTTCGGCAGCCGCTTGGACTGGAGCTTCCCTGGTTCGGCAGTACGCAACTCTGGAACAATGCTGTACAAAATGTCGATATACGAAGAATCGCGGTATTGTTCGATCAAAAAGAGCGTCGTCGAATCGGACTGCTTAAGCAAATACTCAAGCTCTGCCGCTTGATAGTTCGTATTGACCGTAACAAGTACCGCCCCCATTTTCCCCGTCGCGAACTGGCAGGCGATCCATTCTGGAACGTTTGTCGCCCAAATAGCGACATGTTCCCCTTTTTCAATGCCAAGCCGCATCAAACCGCGCGCCACAAGGCGGCAATAGTCATTAAACTGCCGGTATGTCAGGCGCAGGTTGCGATCGGCATACACGACCGCTTCACGATCCGGGTATTGCCTGGCACGCTCCTCTAGCAATTTCCCCACAGTCACCGTTAACATCGACCGTCTCCTCCCCTTTGTCCGAATTCACTGTTATGGATATGCGCATATTTCCGCTTTTAGCATCCGAGCTGGCGGGCGATGACGAGACGTTGGATTTCCGATGTGCCTTCGCCGATTTCCATGAGCTTAATATCTCGCAAGTGGCGTTCGACGCCGTATTCTTTCATATAGCCGTAGCCACCATGAATTTGAATCGCCTGGTTGCAGACGCGAAACCCCATTTCCGACGCGAACAGCTTGGCAAATGACGCTTCTTTTGTGAACGGTTTCCCCTGATCTTTCAGCCAGGCTGCTTTGTACACCATATTGCGGGCAAGCTCGATTTCCATCGCCATATCCGCGAGCTTAAATTGGATCGCTTGGAACTTGGAAATCGATTGCCCAAATTGAACGCGCTCTTTCGCATATTGAAGCGCTTTCTCAAACGCTGCTTGTGCAATACCGACAGCTAAAGCGGCGATCGATATGCGCCCGCCATCAAGCGTGTACAAAAACTGCTTAAACCCTTTTTGCGGGTCGCCTAACACGTTTTCTTTCGGCACACGGACGTTCTCAAAAACGAGTTCGCACGTATTGGAAGCGCGGACACCCATTTTGTCATAATTTGAACGGATCGTAAATCCTGGGGAGTCGGTTGGTACGATGAGAGCGGTGATGATGTTTTTGCCGCGCGCATCTTTGCCCGTGACCGCAGTGACGATCACTTGCCGCGCGTATTGGGCGTTTGTAATCCAGCATTTTTCGCCATTGATGACATACTCATCGCCGTCAAGCACCGCAGTTGTGCGCGTGCCGCCGGCGTCCGACCCGGCGTTCGGCTCCGTAAGGCCGAAAGCGCCAAGCGTTTCTCCCTTTGCCATTGGCACAAGCCACGTTTGTTTTTGCTCTTCTGATCCGAAGTAATAAATCGGGCTCGCTCCGAGCGAAACGGCAGCCGCATAACTTAGCCCCGTGCCACCGCAGGCGCGGCCGATTTCTTCGACGGCAATGGCGTACGAAATCGTATCGCCCCCGGCGCCGCCATACGATTCCGGAAACGGAAGGCCCAACAGCCCCAACTCGCCCATTTTGCGGAACACTTCACGCGGAAAATACGCCTCTTCATCCCATTTCGCCGCGTATGGCGCAATTTCCTTCTCCGCAAAGTCGCGAACCATTTCTTTAATCATTTGTTGTTCTTTCGTCAGCGAAAAATCCATATTCTCCCTCTCCCCCATTTGAAGAATAACTATATAAAAACCGACTAGTCGGTTTTTAATCACGTTGAAAATGAGTTGCTTTGTCCAGCAACCAAGACCGACTAGTTGGTCTGGAAACAATAAGCGGCTTATTCGACGATCGGCCGCAACAAAAACTGTGCCGCCGCCGGATGCTCCGGGTCACGAAGCACCGCATGCAAAATGAAATCGGCAAAATAGCTCGCAATCTCTTCAATTGACAGCGGTCCGTCCGGATTGTACCATTTGTACGTCCAGTTCACCATGCCGATGATCGACATGCCAGCGATCTCCACCGACAGTTCCGGACGAAACTCGCCTGCCTCAATCCCCTCACGGATGACACGAAAAATAATTTGTTTAAATTCCTCTCGCTTCTTATTGATCAGCTCGGCATATTCCGGTTTTAAGTACGTGCTTTCCTGATAAAAGACGGTAATATGCGGCTTATATAAATGAAACACTTTGACAAACGATTGAACGATGGCGTACAAGCGCTCGGTCGGCGTCGAACAGCTTTCATACGCTTCCCGCGCTTTTGTAAGCGCATACGTGATAAAGACGTCATGAATATGGTAAAGCAACTCGTCTTTCGATTTAAAATTATGGTAAAAACCACCTTTTGATGTGTCACTTTCCGCCACGATACGGTCGACCGTTACACCGTGGTAGCCATATTTCTCAAATAAATGAAGAGCGGTGTCAATAATGCGATCTCTGAGTGGTTTATCGGCCATAACAGTCTCCTTCACATCGATCGTAAAACATTTCTAAAAAGACAAAATATTCTTCCTGTTTATTAAGATACTCGACAGTTGTAGCTGTTGTCAATAAAAATCGTTCCGCCGACTGAAAAAATGGGAGGAGTCTTTCGCCGCATGACATCCGCAACGATCGCTCGAACCATGTTTCCTAACGGCACGAACCGAAACAAAACAAATGTCTCATACATAATCACGACTGTTTTTCCAAAAGATAAAAACGGAGGTGGCTTCTGTTGGAACCGATGTTATGCCCAAATTGCAAAACAAACCGGACGCGGTTTCACCTTATCGAGCAGCAACCGCGGGCGGTCAAGCTCGACCCCCATACCGGTGACATTGAACAAGAGTACACAAATGAAGCGCTCGAACCGTTTCATCTCCCGTACCGCGGTCCAAGCTACCGCGTCCAATGCGGAGTCTGCGGATTGATTGAAGATGCGGACATGTTCATTCAGCGCGCCAAATCTTCTCCACTGGGGTGATCAACATGGCAAACCAAAAACAAACACCATCCTCAATCGTTGACCAAAAACAGCTTGTCAACGACAAGACAAAAGCGATGCGGGAGCACGGCGACCAACACATTCGCCGAGTCACGCCTAACGGCGCAGACGGACAATAACCGCCAGCTTGCTTTTGCACACAAGCAAGCTGGCGGGGCTTCCGCCTTTCTAGCGGTACATCGCCCACAGTCCGATATCCCGAAAGCCAAGACGATGGTAAATGCGCCCGGCGTCTGGGTTGTCGTAAAACAAGCATGGCATCTTTCCTTCGGCGAGCAAATCGTAAACGAGCTTCGCCACAATGGCGCTCGCGTACCCTTTTCCTCGATGTTCCGGATCGGTGCAGACGCCGACGATCATCGCCGACAGCGAATTTTCCGCCGTTGTCGATGCGGCCGCCACCATCTTGCCATCTTGTTCAATATAATACGTTCTCGCTGAATTCGTTTCCATCCCCTTCACCAGCATGTCGCGCGCCGTCGGTCTCGTGTCAAATTCAGGAATGCGGCGCCGCAAGTCAACAATCCGATCAACATCGGCCAATCCAGCTTTCTTGATGGAGAACGCTCCTATTTGTTGACGGGCATATTCGTCCGTCCGGCACTCACAAAAGTAAAGCGTCCGCTTCGTCCCAAGCGCCAGCCGTCCTTCAAACTGCCTGGCAATTTCCTCTTTGCCGGACAGCTCGATCGTCAATGTGCGGGCTGTCTCACCGATAAGGCGGGCAAAACCATCAGCATCAAAATCGCCGGGCGCGTATGAAATATAAGAATCATAATAACGAAGCAACACCGCTTTCAGCGAACCGGCATCGTCAAATTGCCCCCAAACGTCTTGGAAATCAGCGTCATAGCCAAACGACTCGATGTCGCCAATGATAAATAAGTTGAACGACGGATCTTGCTGCAAAAATGAAAATAGTTGTTGGTGGTCTTCGGCCGTTAACCGACGAATCATANCACTCCCCCGCTTTTCGAATGATATTTTTTCCATTATACTATAGTGTATATCCGCTGCCAATGGCGGAATGATGAGGGAATGGTTAGTTTCGGCTGACCGTGAAGAAAGGAGGAAGGCCGCTCTCTGTCTGCGAGACGGTCATGCAGATGAAGTTTATTGACGATCTGTACGAATATTACAAAGACCGGCTGACCGGGGATGAAGAAGACGCTGAAGCGGTGGCGATGTCGATTTTGGATGAACTCAACCGCCGCGATGTGCTCAAGCTGATCGGTGAGATGACCGATGAAGAGCTGCTCGGCATGTTTGGCTTGTACTTGTTCGAAAGCTTGAAAGCGAAAATGGCTCGTGAAGGCCTCGGCGCCACACGACNGCAAGAAGGGCCGCGCATCCATTGACAAAAAACGGCTGTCCCCNCCAGACAAAGCCGTCTGCACTGGGGACAGCCACATTTTACGAGCAAAGACCGGGTCGTTATCATGCAAAGATCTCTGACGGAATGACAACCCCCGCGAATTGTACGGAACGTGCCCCGCCATCAACCCACAGCGAATACGTCTCCCACTTTCGCCCCGCTTAGAAACCGGAGCGCTTCTTTTGAAATAAAGAATAAAGAAAAAACGTTTTCGAGCCACCTACCGATAAAACTGTACATCATAGCCTTCTTTCAATAACACTTGGTAAATTTGCTGGATATGATCCTCATTTTTCGTCTCAAGCGAAAAGTGGATTTCCGCNTGGCCTGGCAACACTTTGGCACCGATGCGTTGATGGTGGATCGACATCACATTTGCTTCTAGTTCGGCGATAATGCGAAGCAGCTTGTTCAATTGGCCCGGCTTATCGGAAATGATCGTCGTAAACGTCACAAACCGACCGGCCTCGACAAGACCGCGCTCGATGATGCGGGAAATCAATGTCACGTCGACGTTGCCGCCGCTTAAAATGGCGGCGACTTTTTTATCACGAAACGGCAACTTTTGGTACAAAAGCGCCGCCAGCGGACAAGCCGCCGACCCTTCGACGAGCAATTTGTTCCGTTCAAGNAAATAAAGCATCGTCCGTGAAATTTCCGCCTCTTCAACGCAAACGATTCCATCGACGTACTGCTCAATATATTGGTACGTAATATTGCCTGGCTTTTTCACGGCGATGCCATCGGCGATCGTATCCGATGCAGCGATGGCGACCGGCTGTTTATGGCGGAGGGCTGCTGTCATTCCAGGGCAGGCTGACGATTCGACGCCGTACACCTCGACAGACGGTTTCAGCTGTTTTAATGTAAACGCTAACCCCGCGAGCAAGCCGCCGCCACCGACCGGGCAAAGGACGACGTCCACATCAGGAAGCTGCTCAACCAACTCCAAGCCGATCGTTCCTTGGCCGGCCATGACGGCCAAATCGTCGAACGGATGTACAAACGTCATCCCCCGCTCGCGCTGCAGTTCGAGCGCATACTCGAGCGACTCATCAAACACATCGCCGTGCAAAACGACTTCCGCTCCATAGTTTTTCGTCGCTTCTATTTTGCTCAGCGGCGCACCTTTTGGCATAACGATCGTGCACGGAATATGAAGCATGCCGCTTGCATAGGCGACCCCCTGAGCATGGTTGCCGGCGGAGGCGGCGATGACGCCGCGCGACCGCTCTTCATCGGTCAACGACATAATTTTATTGAATGACCCTCTTACTTTAAATGAGCCCGTTTTTTGCAAGTTTTCGAGTTTCATATATACATTATTGCCGGACAACCGGCTGAACGTTTGCGAATGCTCAAGTGGTGTTTCATGAACAATGCCTTTCATTTTCAACCGCGCTTGCTCAATGTCTGTCAACGTCAACATCACTAAACCACCCTTTCTGATCAGGCAACCGGTTCTTTTTCACCCGGCTTTATTATATACAAAACGTTTCATCGCCGACAAATATTGCTTTTTCCTCGGCGGATGACGTACGATAATAGGGTGAAGGAGGGGAAGATTTATGCGGCGACGCCCGCTGTTGCTTTTATGGATGGTCATGTTTTTGGTCATGTCAGGGTTTGGCATCATTATTCCGGTATTGCCGTTTCTTGCTGAAGAAGTGGGAGCTACTCCACTTGAGCTCGGGCTGTTAATGGCGGTTTATTCGTTAATGCAGCTGTTGTTTTCCCCGGTGTGGGGACAGCTGTCCGACCGCTATGGCCGTAAGCCGGTGTTGCTCATCGGCATCACCGGGCTGTCGTTATCGTTTTTTCTTTTTTCTGTAGCTGAGACGCTCATCATGCTGTTTGTCGCCCGTTTTCTTGGTGGGGCACTGTCAGCGGCAGCGATGCCGACGGTAATGGCATATGCCGCCGACGTCACGCCGCCAGATGAACGGGGAAAAGCGATGGGAGCGATCGGTGCAGCAACCGGGCTCGGCTTTATTTGCGGGCCAGCCATCGGAGGAATGTTTTCGCAAACGAGCTTGCATCTGCCGTTCGCCATCGCAGGAGCACTATCAGCGGCGACAGCGCTGTTCGTATGGCTCGCTTTGCCAGAACCTTCGCGCCTGTCAACGACCGCTAAATCGGAAGGCCAGCGGTCGCTGAGAGAAATGATACAAAGTCCGCTTCTTTATTTATATTTGCTGCAATGGACGGCGACGCTCGCCCTCGCCGGACTTGAGGCAACGTTCGCTTACTTCGCCGATCGCCGCGCCGGTCTTGATTCCGTTCAACTCGGGTATATTTTTATGATCATGGGAATCGCCAGCGCCCTCGTTCAAGGAGGACTCCTTGGACGGCTGATTAAACGGTTCGGTGAAGGACGTGTCTTACAGGGCGGTCTTGCCGTCTCGGCTCTTGGATTTGCAGCTATTTTGCTCGTACAAGACTTTTGGACGGCTGCTCTTTTTCTATCCATCTTCGGCATCGGAAACGGCGTCATCCGCCCTTGCGTCTCATCGCTCATTACGAAACAGGCAGCCGGTCGGCAAGGAAGTGCTGCCGGACTATTGTCATCGTTTGACTCGCTCGGCCGCATCATCGGCCCGATTGTCGGCGGTGGCTTGTTCAGCTATATGGCAGGGCTCCCTTACTTGCTCGGCATCGTTCTTTGCGTTGTCGGCGCAGGATTGTACGGGCTGTTTGCCGCCCGCAACGAAGTGGGGCGCTTGTCTTCTTAATCCGCTACGGCGGATTTTTTATTGGTTATTTAGCACATAGTTTTATAAAAATATAAAGTAATTACTGAACAGTCGTCATAAACACATGTTTTTCTAAAGATAAACGAATTTGCTTGAGAATAGGAAAACATAGGCGAATTTGCTAATATGAAAGAAAGGAATTCAGAACGCGAAGGGATGAAACGGTTGTGACCGAAAAATCACATTGTGCAGCGCCGGACGTTGCAGCAAGGGCGACGACGGCAAGACAGTGATCCATCTGTCGTTACATTGGCCGAAACGACGTTTTACCTAAAAGGCAGCCAGATGTCTGACGCTGGCACAATCGTCGACTTGTCAGTGCTTGATGTGTTTGGAGCCCCCCTATTTGGCAACAAAGGGACAAGACGCAAGCTATTTTTCTATTAAGGCGCTTGATGGCCTGCGCTGAAACACCTAGCAACGGTGCCAACCGTCATCGGCCGTCTTAGTGCCCGACATAGGGACGTTCGTCATAGCCAAAGGCGATTCACTTTTGTAAAATAGGAAATGAGATGTGTAGTTAAGGAGTTTGGAAGGATGAACGATCGATTGGTACAACAGCAAACTGAAGAGCTTGAACGAAAGCTGCGCGCTTATGAGCGGCTCATCGAAAAACTCCCGTTCCCATTCATGTTTACCGATTACGAAACCGGAATCACCATCGAAAAAAGGCGCGGTGATGTCCAACCGCGCCTTTCGCCGGCTCGGATCGCCCCTGGAAAGGAAACAGAATGGCAGTGGGACATTGACTTATATCGTGATGTGCCGTTTGAAAAAGTCGAAGCGTTTTTAACACCGCTGCTTGACCTTGTTCCGCACCATATCGTCTTCGTCGACGATCATGGAATCATTACGCTTTGCAATTTACAAGCGGCCATGGATACCGGCGTCGACCGCGATGCCATCATCGGCAAACATATTCGCGAGCTGCTGAAACTTCCCGATGAGCTAATCGCAACACTAGAATCGTTGGAAAAGCGCGAGCCTCTTTACAATCGCGAAGTGCTCGACCGCTTTTACGGCATCGTCAACACCCGCTTTATTTATAATGATGACGGATCGGTCAAACGGGTCATTAGCATATTCCAATCGCTCAACATGATGAAAGAGACGGAAAAATTGGCTGCCGCAGGTCGCATTGCCGCCGGCATCGCTCATGAAATCCGCAATCCGCTGACGACAGTACGCGGCTATTTGCAGTTGCTGAAAAACGATTTGCCAGATCGCATTACATCGCTCGTTGAGCGGCTGCTCATCCCCGAACTCGACCGGGCGAATGACATCATTACCGACTTTCTAAATATCGCCAAACCACGGGACGTGAAAATGGAGACGTTCAACTTGCACCGCTTTTTGCGTGATGACGTCGGTGTTCTGCTGCAAAGTGAGGCGCTGCTTCATAATGTCAACATCCATTTTGATCTTGATGAACAGCTTGACGATTATGAAATGAGCGGTGACCGCAGCCAATTGCTGCAAGTGTTTTTAAACTTATTCCGCAACTCCATCGAAGCGAAAGTCGCAAAGACAATGAATGTGAAAGTCAGCAGCCGGAAAGTAAACCATATCGTCCAGCTTCGCTTCTGCGACGACGGGCCCGGCATTCCGTCACCGGTCATCGACCATATTTTTGAGCCATTTTTCTCGACGAAAGAAACGGGAACAGGTCTTGGTCTTTCGCTGTCGAAAAAAATTGTCGAACTGCATCGAGGAACGATAAAAGTGCAAAGTGACGCATGTGGCACTTGTTTTCTTATGGAATTTCCGCTTCGTAGCCAGCCGCCTTATTTTTCGTCATAAGCGGCTTCTCCAGGGGGATCGCTCCCCCTGGCTCGGGGGAGACGGAAAGATTGATGATTTAGCACAATGTGCTGTTTTTAGACAAAGGAGGAGCCATGATGGCAATGACCGCTTCAGCCAGCGGAAAGTGGAAGCGTTTGTTCACTTTGTTTTTACCGATTTTTGTTTCGCAAGCCGGCCAATATATGATGAACTTTACCGATGTCGCTATGTCCGGCCACGCGAGCGCCGAAGATCTGGCCGGCGTGGCGATTGGTTCGAGCCTATGGGTGCCGGTGTTTACCGGGGTTGGTGGCATTTTGCTCGCTCTGTCCCCCATCGTCTCCCAGCATTTCGGCGCCGGACGTCATGAAGATATCGCTCGCACCGTCGTCCAAGCGCTTTATTTGTCCGTCGCGATTGCACTCGCCATCGTCCTGGCCGGCTCGGTTGCCGTGCCGTTTATTTTGNAACAGATGCAACTNGAAGAGGATGTCCGGTACATTGCCTCTCACTATTTGCTCGCATTGTCGTTNGGAATTATCCCGCTGTTCCTTTATTCAGTGCTTCGCTACTCGATCGATGCGCTCGGGCAGACGAAAGTGACAATGTGGATTACGCTCACCGCTTTGCCTATTAACATGCTGTTCAACTGGCTGTTCATTTACGGACACGGCGGATTCCCACGTCTTGGCGGCATCGGCACCGGCTATGCGACAGCAATCACGTATACGTACTGTTTTGTCGCTGCCTTGGCTGCCATTAAACTCCGCCGTTTTGCTATGTATCGTGCGCTCGTACGTGTTTACTGCCCTTCATGGGCCTCATGGAAAGAGCTGCTTAAAACAGGGGTGCCGATCGGGTCGGCTATCTTTTTTGAGACGAGTATTTTTGCTGCTGTAACGCTGCTTGTCGGGCGATTTGGCGCCGAAACGGTTGCCGCCCATCAGAGCGCCCTTAATTTCGCTTCACTGTTGTATATGATCCCGCTCAGTTTGTCAATGGCGCTGACGATCGCAGTCGGTTTCGAAGCGGGGGCTAAACGGTATGAAGATGCGAAAAAGTTTTGCTTGATTGGCATTGCCATCGCCTTGGCCGTCGCCGCGGCTGCCGCTCTGTTTCTTTACGCCTTCCGCAGCCATGTCGCCCGACTGTACACGAGCGATCCCGCTGTGGCAGCGTTGACCGGAAAATTTTTGTTATATGCAATCTTCTTCCAATTTTCCGATGCTATCGCTGCCCCCATTCAAGGAGCGCTGCGCGGCTATAAAGATGTCAACGCCGTATTTTGGGCTGCCCTTCTTGCCTATTGGGGCATCGGGCTTCCCGTCGGCTGTGCGCTCGCCCTGCTGACCCCTGCCGGAGCGTTCGGCTATTGGATCGGCCTCATCGCCGGGTTGGCTGCCGGGGCGCTCTTCCTCAGTTTTCGCCTGCGGGCCATCTGGCGCCGCCACGGAAATCAACGCACGCCGCACATCTCGTGAGGGACGTCCGGGCAGCATCTATATCAGCAAAAAGAGGATGCCCATAGACGGGCGTCCTCTTTACGACGACGTCAAAACGATTCACCGGTGAACCGTTCCGGTTGATAACCGGTTTCCGTTTAGTCCGCCACTTTTGCCGATGGCTGCTGTTTCCTATACGCCAGCGCGTCAAAGCCGATCCTTGTCTTTTCCCACCTCGCGCTCTTCAAAGCTTTCCGTATGTACATACGCAGTCAGCTCCTCGCCATCCCCCGGCTCCTCTTCTCGCAAACAGCCAAGACGGAACAGCACGGTGCCAACCTCGTCCTTGATCATCCCTTCCATCATTGCCGCTTTCTCCACCCGCGGCATCTTAAAATATAGCTGGCGCCATTGAGGCAGACGAACCAACTCCTCGATTGGTTGCGGATGGTCATCGATGCGCCAATCGATAATAACGATCGTTGCAGCCGCTGTATCCCCTCCTTCTTTTCCGACAAGCAAGTGATCCTCTTCTGCCGCTGGAAGCGCTCTTAACAGCTGAGCGGCGAGCGGGCCTTTCGTCTGTTCTATCTTTTTCCATTGCCAACCCGGTTTCCTCTCCAGCTAACATATCGCCTTGAACCGCACTTTCTCTCTTTCCTCCCTCCTGTCTCTTTTGAAAAAATGGCGGGGGAAACAACCGTTTCTTGGCTGCCTCCCCCGTGCCATCATCCACTTAGCACCAAGTTGCCCCGACGATAATGAGCAAAATAAACAAGACGACGATCAACACGAAGCCGTAGCCGTAGCCGCCATAGCCCGGATAACCGAAGCCANAGCCGCCCCAGCCGCAAAAGCCGTATGGCATATTCGTCACCTCCTTGCTAGCAGGTAGGGGGCATTAATACACCCAACCACCGATACATGCACATCCGACAATGATTAACAAAATGAACAGAACGACGATCAACGCAAACCCGCCGCCGTAAGTTGCACCCATTTGCCAGCACCTCCTTCATTTTTGTACTAGTAGACTATTCACGAAGCGAGAAATTGGTTAGATGTTTCAGCAAAAATGGGTATTTGCCGCGCGGAAGGCAAAAAGAAAGACGGCCCGTCACCCGGACCGCCGTTACGCTTGCAGCGAATCTCGCTTCCATTTTTTTCGCCCCGACGCCTGCCGAATTTGTACGACAGAAAACAAGATCAGCGCCGCCCAAATGCAGCTGAATGCGTACAAATGGGCTTTCGTGAACGGTTCGTCAAACAAAAAGACGCCAAGGAGAAGGCTGATTGTCGGCGCAATGTATTGCAAAAAGCCGAGCATTGTCATCGACACGCGCTTTGCCCCTTTGGCAAAATACAAAAGCGGCACAGCCGTAGCCGGTCCGGCCCCGGCGAGGAGCACCCATTGCCACCATGCCGCTGCCTCGACGAGCGCCGGTGTTTCATTGTATAACCATAATAAGTAAACGGCCGAAAGCGGCATCACAACCATCGTTTCCAACGTCAGCCCGACGGATGAGTCAACACTCGCTAACTTTTTCACTAAGCCGTAAAGTCCGAATGACAAAGCGAGTGATAGAGCAACCCATGGAAATGAGCCGTATTCCGCTGCCATCACGGTCACGCCGGCCGCAGCAAGAAAAACAGCAAACCATTGTCCAACGCTGAGCCGTTCACGCAATACGATCGTCCCAAGCGCCACGCTGACAAGCGGATTGATGTAATAGCCGAGGCTGGCCTCGACAATATGGTGGTTGGTCACCGCCCATATGTAAATAAACCAGTTGGCACTAATGAGCAGGGCGGCGGCGGCAATCCCCCACGCCAACGCCGGCCGGCGGCGCATCGCCTTAAGCTCTTGTCTCCAGACAGTGAGCTGGCCAGTCGCCGCCAAAAGAATCACCATAAAGACAAACGACCAAATGATGCGATGGGCTAAAATTTCAAGCGCTGGGCGCGCCTCAAGCAGTTTCCAATAGAGCGGCAGCACACCCCATAACAAATACGAGACGGCGGTATATGTGATACCTTGCTTTTCTTCCCGAAAATACCCCATGTCACGTTCCCCTTTTCCTTGATCATTTCCGTTCCATTATACCGCTGCCGCCTCATTTTATCTATCAAAAAACAGGACGCGCCGTCCGACGAGCAAACNAAAAACGGAGACGGCGCTCGTCCCCGCTTCCTTTTGCAGCCTTGCTTGGCTGCACTGTTTTGCCTGTTTCCGTTTTTATGTTTTTCTAGGCTGGCGCTTACCAACCGACACAAACACAACCGACAATAATTAATAAAATGAATAAGACGATAACAAGTGTATAACCGTTGCTGACGAAACCGCTCATGGCGGGCACCTCCCCTTATGGATTCACGGAGCCATCATATGCGCCCACCTGCCCAAACGGCCGGGCAAATGCCCATATTTGTGGAAAAACGCCTATTTTTCTTTCTATCTCCCCCCACCAGCCGTTTCGTTTGAAATAGAGGACGATGAGTGCGGCGACAGCAGCCATAAGCAACAGAGCGAACGGATAACCGTATCGCCATTTCAACTCCGGCATGAATGTAAAATTCATGCCATAGACATCGGCAATAAACGTCATCGGTAAAAACATGACGCTCACTAATGTTACCGTCTTCATAATGACGTTCATATGGTCGGATTTAAGCGACAGCTGCAAATCGAAGATGGCGGACAACGATTCCTTAAATGCATCAAGCGCCGCCGGAACGCAGGCAAACCGGGACGCCACCTCGTCGATATACGGATTCGTTTCTGCGTTCATATACGGAAGCTCAACATGGCGAATCGTTTTTCCTGTGCTTCGGCGACTTGCCGCAGCTCATGAAGATACGTTTTCATCCGATAAATATCGCGCCTGATTTCATTCGCGAACAGAGTCTCGAATACTTGCCGTTCGAGCCCTTGGATGCGGTCAGCCATTTGGTCAATCACCTGCAAAAAAGCAGGCAGCAGCCAAGTTTAAAAAGTGGTAATAACACATAACCAGGGTAAAGCACCTGATCGCAATGGTCCAACAGCCGTTCTTTCACAGGGNCGATGAACGAGTGAGACTCATCCATGTAGCTGATGATATGCCGCTCCGCGGCGAGCAGGCGGACGTTTGCCATCCGACCGGACGGGTCGATGATAAACAACGAAAGAAAGATGTATCCTTCATACTCATCGACGGTTGGAATGCCTGTTCCATCGATCAGCCGTTTTTCGGCGAGCGGGTGGATCGACAATGACGAGAGAAGTCGCTCCAAATCGGACTTGACAGCAGCGATAAAATGAAACCAACACGATTGGCCGCCCGTCGGCGCATGGCGTTTGAACGTTCCTTCCGGCAACGGACGAGGGGAATGGTTAATCGCCATAGGCTGACGCCCTTTCTGTACAGTGTTCGTTCTATTGCTTGCCAAAAACGACTCCCCGCCCGCCGTTAAAAACAAACCTTGTCTTGAGCACGACAGCA
>JGI25328J35697_1000056_pt1 | contig 101961 bp, 87 predicted proteins | sample HigsolmetaAR203D_FD_35697 | JGI IMG/M metagenome (IMG submission 35697)
GTTCGAGCCGGTCGAGATGATTGAGGAGAACAAGCGGATCTTCTGGACAATTCTGCAGAACTTCATGAAAGACTACCGCTTCAACCCCGAGCTGTTCCCGGTGGCTGAGGCAGAGGAGACCGCCGCATGACCGAACAAGACCAGACCAAGCTGGGCAAGACCCTCTGGGCCATCGCTGACGAGCTGCGCGGGGCAATGAACGCGGATGACTTCCGCGACTACATGCTGTCCTTCCTCTTCCTGCGCTATCTGTCGGACAATTATGAGGAGGCGGCCAAGGCCGAGCTGGGCGCCGACTGGCCGGAGCTTCCGCCCGGCGACCGCCGGTCGCCGCTGGCCGTCTGGTATGCGCAGAACCCCGACGACACGGATGAATTCGAGGCGGTGATGCGCCGAAAGGTGCATTACGTCATCAAGCCCGAATTCCTCTGGAGCTCCATCGCCGAAATGGCCCGCACCCAGAACGACGAACTGCTGCACACGCTGCAACGAGGCTTCAAGTTCATCGAGAACGAGTCCTTCTCGTCGAGCTTTCAGGGGCTGTTCTCGGAGATCAATCTCGACTCCGAAAAGCTCGGCAAGAACTACGCGCAACGCAACGCGCGGCTTTGCACGATCATCCAGAAGATCAATGAGGGGCTTTCCGAATTCCCCAGCGAGCGCGATCTCTTGGGCGATGCCTACGAATACCTGATCGGCCAGTTCGCGGCCGGTTCCGGCAAGAAGGCGGGCGAATTCTACACGCCCCAACGCATTTCCGACATCCTGTCGGAAATCGTCACGCTTGACAGCCAGGACCCGGCGGCGGGCAAGCGCGACAAGCTCAACCGCGTCTATGACTTCGCCTGCGGCTCTGGCTCGCTCTTGCTGAACGTCCGGCGCCACATGCGCAAGGGCGGCATCGGCAAGCTCTACGGGCAGGAGAAGAACATCACCACCTACAACCTCGCGCGGATGAACATGCTGCTGCATGGCGTTCGGGATACGGAGTTCGAAATTCATCACGGGGACAGTCTGGAAAATGACTGGGACATCCTGCGCGAGCCGAACCCGGCCAAGAAGATCGAATTCGACGCCGTGGTCGCCAACCCGCCCTTCAGCTATCGCTGGAACCCGTCCGAGGAGATGGCGAAGGACTTCCGCTTCAAGGATTACGGCCTGGCGCCCAAGTCGGCGGCCGACTTCGCCTTCCTGTTGCACGGGTTTCACTTCCTCGCCAAGGACGGAACCATGGCGATCATCCTTCCGCACGGGGTTCTGTTCCGCGGCGGGGCGGAAAAGAAGATCCGGACGAAGCTTCTGAAGGACGGCAACATCGACACAGTGATTGGCCTGCCGGCGAAGTTGTTCTATTCGACCGGGATCCCGGTGTGCATTCTGGTGCTGAAGAAATGCAAACGGACCGATGACGTGCTCTTCATCAATGCAGCCGAGCACTATCAGCCTGGAAAGCGTCAGAACGCACTGCTGCCTGAGCACATCGACAAGATCGTCGAGACGTACAAGCACCGCAAGGAAGAAGATCGTTATTCAAGGGTCGTCAGCCTTCAAGAAATTGAGGAAGAGCACGACTTCAACCTCAACATTTCGCGCTATGTGAGCACCGCCAAGCCAGAGGAAGAGGTCGACCTCGCCGCTGTCCATCAGCGACTGGGAGACCTGCGAAAACAGGTCCGATCGGCAGCCGCACGGCACAACGGCTTTCTGGAGGAACTGGGGGTGCCGACATTACCGTACGAATTTGATAAAGGGGCAGATTGACGCGGCTTCTTGCGTTCGTATCGGGTGGCTGGTCGCACTGGCCGTCGACGATGCCTGATCCGCGCCGTATTCGCAGCGGCGAACGTCCGATCCCGGTCGATCTTCGCCAGATGCCACCCGCATCGAAGTGTTCAGGTTGCGTTACACATTGTTCGTTTCAAATCAATTCCTTGCAGGCAATTCACCAAATCGGCGCAGTCAACAGGTTCAGAGAATATCGGCCCGGAGAGACCAATTTTGGCTTTCACGCGCCTCCGGCGGTGAACAGCCCGCCAGCGTAACCCTTGAAAACATGGGGAAAATTTCGAGCTCGCAGAGGAAGAGAAAAATTCCGCGAAAGCAAGTGGCGGAGGGGAAGGGATTCGAACCCTCGATACGGTGTTACCCGTATAACGGTTTAGCAATGCGTGCGGTGTTCCTGGTTTTCTGCCATTTTCAAAGCTACAATGAATTTCCGTAGCATCATTGTAGCAGGACGCGACAAATGGCAGGGACGGTTCGCAATGGTCGGGTGACGGCGCAAGTCCGGTACAAAGGCGTGTCGATTGCGCAGACCTTCGACACCAGGACGGCGGCGACAAGGTGGTCGGGTGCCGTCAAGGCGGCAATCGACAACAGGGAATGGCCTCGCCGTGATCTAATACCGCCACATCTCTGGCGCAAGTGGGGACTGGAGGAAGCGGCGACGGCAGCCGTCGACGACACGCAGCCGCATCCGGGCTGGACGCTCGACCGCGCGCTCGCTCACTACGACCGCACCGTCAGCGGGCGGAAAAAGGGCTGGAAACAGGAGCATAACCGTATCGAATGGTGGCGCCGCCGCGAGCTCACCAAGAAGCGGCTCGACGAGGTCACGTCGCGCGACCTGCAAGGCCACGTCGGCGAGCGGCTGGCAGCAGGCCGGAGCGCAAATACCGTACGAAACGAAATCTTCCTGCTGTCCGCCGTCTACCAGCACGCGAGCGCGCCCGACGCCGACGGGACAGGACAGCACGGATGGGGCCTGACGAGCCTCGTCAACCCGGTGCCCGACGTAATCCTGCCCCCACCCCCGGATGCCCGTCATCGGCGCCTTGAAGACGGCGACGACGTTGCGGCAGGCGAAGAGGAACGCCTCCTCGCCGCCCTCGCCAATGGACCGGACGGGACGGCGATGGTCGTCCTTTTCGTGCTGTCGATCGAGACCGGCATGCGGCTGTCGGAAGTGCTGGACGTGCGGCGCGGACAGCTACTGAGAACGCGCGGCGTCCGCTCCATCCGACGCCCGGATTCAAAGAACAACGCCGGGCGCCGCGTCGTGCTGTCGACTCGCGCGGCCGCAGCCCTCGACGACCTCGTAGGACAGCTACCCGCGGACGCCGATCCCGACGCGCGCATCTTTAAGTTAGACGTCCCGGCGGTCGAATACCGTTGGCGCCTCGCACGCAAGGCCGCGGGCGTAAAAGGTCTACGCTGGCACGATCTTCGGCACGAAGGCCTGTCTCGGATGGCGGAAAAAGGCCTCACGATCGGCGAACTCAAAGCGCAGTCGGGACATCGGACGGCGCAAGTCCTGCTTGGCTATGTCAACGCAAGAGCCTCCGAAGTCGCACGAAAGCTGGGCTAGAAGCCAATAGGACGCAGACAACCGTTGGACTGTTAACGGATTGGCAATCCCAGATTGCTCAGGTTTAGACGAACAAACCTAACCAGGTAATCGGGTTGGACATGATTCTCGTAACAGGCCACTTTCTTGAGAACTTCGAAGGATTCATGATACTCAAAATGGTCGCAGTCAATACCGAGACGGACGAGCTAAGTACATACTTTGCCGTCGCAAAGCCGAGCGGCGAAATTATTCACAGCGCGCAAACGCCTAACGCAGCGCGAGAGATCGCTCGCCGGTTGAAGCAGAAGCAAATGCAGCACTCGTCCCAGCAACCTCAGACGCCGTCCCCAAGCCCCTCCCCTCGGCGACCTTCGTCGGGTTACGAAAGATAAATTCAATCGTCTTGACGGTGCGTACGATCCCATGCGCAGAATAGAAACGCCGCGGTCATCGCCCTGCCAGGGGCTCGCGCGGCGTTTTCTCTCAAGGTAGTCCAATCGTGATGCAAAACCTGCGCGATTTCAAGGACTGCCGCCGTCTCAGGCGGTAGTTGACCGGGCGCCCGGATACTCCCGCATCCAGCCCTCAACCCAATACTACCCAGCCTGTCAACAAATTTGCTCCATCCAGCCAAAGCACTTTACTCGGTGACTGGCTCGACTTTTACCCCGGTATCTATGAACACCACAGCCGGAAAGCTCGCCGTGCGCGGGCAGACCGCCGCGAGAAGGCCCGTGAACGTCGCCAGCGGCCTCCTGCACGACCGCTAACCGCCGAGCAGGAGGCCTGTCGCGACGCCGCGATGGAGCGCGCTACAAGCCGAGCCGAAGCCGTTGAAGCGAGATGGGCACATGGCTACCACTGGTCCGGCGGAGCCGTCGGCGGCAACCCGCGCTATTACCAGCCCGCGCAGACGTACCGCGGTCTCGTCAGCGATGAGCACCCGGTTCTGCAAGCCTTCGTGCAGCGCGTCCCACGCGCCGGGCTGGCGGCGCATCGGTTGCAGACCGGCGCGACCAAAGCCGAGGCGACCCAGGGCGATAGCAAGCTGCTGGCGCTGGACTCGGCTTACGTGAGCGCCAACACCCGCATGCGCGGCATCCTGCGCGTCGAGCTCGACGCCGATTTCGCCAGCTTCACCGCCGTCCGGGCAGCCTGCGATACGGTCGGAGTGCCGGAGCCCAACGTCGTCGTCGGACACGTCCGCGCCGACGGTGCGGCACTGCACCCTCACCTGATATGGATTCTCGCCGACCCCGTGACTTTCTGCGGCCGCGGACGGCCAGAGTACCGCGCGCTCTGGCACAAGGTACTGCGCGGCTTGACGTTCGCACTGGCGGCCGCCGGAGCGGATCCCGGCGGCCTCAGCAATCCTCTGCGGGTCAAGAATCCGCTGTGCCCGGTCTGGTCGCGTCACGTCGCCGTAGAACGCCCTTACAGCTTAGGGGAGCTTGCCCGGCACGTCCGCCTCGACGTGACCGACGACGAACTCAAAACCGGCCGCCCGCCTGCCCTGGGGCGGTCGCCGGAGACGATCATCGATCCCGAGGCTGGTTCGAACGCCTTGTTCGTCGCGCTCCGGGATCGTGCCCGCTCTATCGTCGCCGACCGCCTCGCCGCCGGTGTCGGCCGCGAGGAGTTCCGGGCCGAGCTTGTCATGTTTGCGCTGACTCTGGCCGACGCAGCGGGTCGCAGCGAGGCCCAAGTTTGCGGGGCCGCGGTGCGGGTCGCCGACTACGTCCTCGAGCGCGCGGCCCACCCGCCGCTCCCGCCCGACGAGGTTCGGCGCCGCCAAGCGGCCGCCGGTCGGGACACCGCGGCAGACCGGAGGGCCGCAACGGTGCAGGCGCTGGTGGCCGCGTACCGGCGCCTTGTCGCCGATGGCACCAAGCCCACCCAGGCCGCCGTAGCAGCGGCAGCCCGACGCAGCGAGCGGACGGCCCGTGCCTGCTGGCGGGCTGTTCTAGATTCCGTGACGGCGAACGAAAACAGACCGGAACCGGCAGAACGCTCCCCTTCCGTTAAAAAGGGTACCGGAGCTTCGGCCCCGGTCGAAGCGATGGTGCACTCGGTCAGCCGGGAGCGTTCCACGGCCGCCCGCATGGTGGCAGCAGTTCACGGCCTCCCAGCCCTCCCGGCGTTACTTCGGCCGATCACCCACCTGCCAGTTCCCGCCTTTCTGCGCCCGGCAGCCCCGGCGACCCCGGCTCATGTGCCCGATGCGCCATCGACATCGGCGCCGGTGCGCCCGGCACAGCCGGACTTTCGCCGGGCGTTCGCGGCGTTACGGCTCAGTGGTTGTCAGGAAGCGTGCAGCACGGCTGAGAGCCGTGCCAAGGTCTACGCAGCTTGGCGGCTGCTGCATCCGCCGACGGCGGCGTCGAGCCACTACTTGGTGCGCACTCGACCTCAGCGATGTGGCACCGCTGAGGGTCAACACAGCGGAGCCGACTCCTCGGCAGTCTTTGAGTTGTTCGACCAGCCATCGGCCCGCTTCGAAGACTACGCCGTCGTGTCGAATCGAGTAGTGTATGTTGCAACAACATCTACCGAGCCCGAGTCGTGAATGACCATCGCCGCGTTCCCCGACACCAACGTGTTCTTGCAGTGTCGCGATCTGAAGGAACTACCTTGGGGTGACATCAGCGGCGGCGACGATGTGGAGCTGCTGGTGGCGGCCGCCACGATGCGCGAACTCGATCGGTTCAAGGGTGAAGGTAACACGCGCCGCGGACGCCGAGCGCGGGCAGCATCCTCCCTCTTCGGGCGACTGCTCCAGGACGATGAGGCTGCCCGCGTGGTGCGCGAAGCGAATCCGAGAGTAACGGTCTGCCTATCTTCGCCGCGGCGCATCCAATGGGATGAGTTTCCAAACCTGGATCCCATGAACCCGGACCATCAACTGGTCGCCGAAGCATGTGCTCACCGTGATGCTGAAGGCCGTCACACGGTGGTTGTTTCACACGACGTGGGCCCTGTGGTTGCTGCGAGGTCAGTCGGACTCGCATTCCAGAAGGTTCCAGATTCCTGGCTAGCCCAGCCAGAGCCCGACGAGCGCGATCGACGTATCGCGAACTTGGAGAAGCAACTCGTCGCGGCCACACACCGGGATCCGGTTATCGACCTCCAGATCCTGGATCAGAATGGTGCCCGCACAGACCACATTGACATAGATGCATCCCTGATTGCGGACCTGACCGAGGAGGAGATCGAGCGTCTTATAGAGGAGGTCCAGCGTATCCATCCGATGGCAACTTTCCCGAAGGAAAGCCGCTCAACCGGATTTCCGACTGGATCGGTGCTCGACCTCGACAGGTTCGCTCATCTGGCCATTCCACCCCAGCTACGCCGCCCGTCTGAAGACGAAATTCGGCAATATCAGACGGAGAGGTACCCTACGTACCTGAAGAAGGTTCGGCAGTACTTCTCCGACTTGGTGCTGCATCTCGAACTTCCGAACCGGCAGCGGATGGTCGTGGTGAAGATCGCCAATACGGGCACCTACCCGGCCAGAGACCTCCTGATGGAGTTCGAGGGGCTCGGCGGTGTGCTGATCGCCGATGAAGATTTCAACCGTGACTTCACGCTCGACCTCCCGTCTCCGCCCCCTCCCCCGAAATCTCTCCTCGAGCTTAGTTCCGCTGCCGAGGGCCATTTTGGAATGCCGGGCGGCTTTCTGAAGGACCTTTCGTCGCCCCAACTGCCAACTCTGACGCCGCGAGACTCGGACAGGGTTTACTGGCGGGATCGGCCTGCGGACGGGAATTTCAGGTGCGCTTCCCGTGAATGCACCAANTTCCGTCACACGGCGACATCGGAAACCAAGATTTGGCTGGCCGTGCCACGCAGGTACAATTTTAAAGGCGCCCTCCGCGTTACCGTGAAGGCGACGAACCTGGCCGAGCCAGTGGTCGCTACATTGCCAGTTTCAGCACGCAGCGTTGATGCCGACTTGGTCACCGTCGCGGCGCAGGGGGGTGTCTCCGACAACGTAGTGCGCATCCTGCGCGCCGTTCGCGGGACAGGCTGAGGCTGCGGCCTGCGGGCATCGGGACCTCGCCGACGCCCAAGGCATCAGCCCATTTGGCGGCAAGCGCCCCCCTTTCATAACAGCAGGATGTTCGCTCCGTCGGTTGCAGGCCGACAGGAACTGAGTTCTATTCGTTGCACATCCTTGGACGGCAGCAAGGATCGGTTGTGCGCCATTTCTTCAGGCCCTGTTTGAGGCCGTGGGGTGCTTTGGTGCGCCCTTTGGCTCAACGACATGACGGAGTGCGGGGAGTGGGACTTTTCAGAAGGATGTGGCGCGCTGAACAGCACGTTGAGCCCCGCCGCGTCGACCCGGCATTCGTAGCGGATGCCCCCATCGGTGGTCGTGCCGAGGACGTTCTCGGGCGCGCCACCTTCGCGCGCACCCTCGCCGACGTTCTTGGCGGCTGGTCCGGCGGCCACAGTCTCGTTATCGGTCTCAGGGGAGGATGGGGGACCGGCAAGTCATCCATAAAGAACATGGCATTGGAGGCCTTGCGTGAAGGTAACGACCCGAAGCCATTCGTGGTCGAGTTCACGCCGTGGCGCTGGCAGACTTCGGAACAGATTACCACTGCCTTCTTCCACGAAGTCTTCGTCGCCATCGGCAAGGCCGACCAAAGCCCGGCCGGGCGCAAGCGGGCCCAACGCTGGCTGCGGTACGCGCGCCTGGTTTCCGGGTCTGCGGAGACGATGGAACGCATCGGGGAAAATCTCCCGACCTATGCGGCAACCATTGCGGCAGCGACCATGTTCGGGTTCAGCCTGGGCGGTGCCGTGGAATGGCTTGAGACGACGGTAATCACGGTCGGCACGATCATCATCGTCCTCGCGGTGCTGGCAAAGGTATTCAGGTTTGGCGGCCGCTTGGCCGAGATATGGCTCGCGCGCCACGTGGAACGCGAGGTCACGGTCGAGGAAGCGCGACAGGAATTGACCGAGGCCCTCCGGTCGCTTCAACGCAACATAGTAGTCGTTATCGACGACATCGATCGGCTGCGCGAGCCGGAAATCCGGCTGGTCTTTCAGCATGTAAAAGTCAACGGAGACTTCCCCAACCTCGTTTATCTGCTTGTCTTTCAGCGCGCGGTGGTGGAGGGCAGCCTGCGAACGCCGGTCATCAACGGGCGCGAGTACCTGGAGAAAATCGTCCAGGTCTTCCTCGATGTCCCACAGGTCGAGCACCATCGCCTTGAGAACATTCTGGTCGACAGCCTCAACCGCATCCTTGGCCCATATGCAGATCCCCGCCACGGATTCGACGAGCCTCGGTGGGGAAATCTCCTCGTCTTCGGGTTGAGGCCCTACCTCCGACACCTCCGGGATGTGCATCGGCTCGCAGGCTCCCTGTCGGTCCAGACCGCGCTCTTCAAGGGCACCCGTACCCTTGAGGTGAACGCTGTGGATCTCATCGGATTGGAGGCCCTCCGGGTCTTCGAGCCGGATGTCTACAGCGCACTACCGGCCAGCAAGAGGATGCTCGTCGCCAGCGGTCGCATGCACGAGCGTGATGCTGAAGTCCAACAAGCAATTGAAGGTATTTTGGCCAAGGGCAACCAGGAACGCCGCAGCGCCCTTGAGCACATCATGCGTGAGCTCTTTCCCTCTATCGATTGGGTGTTTCCTGGAGGAATGGAGCGCGACGGCGAAGGGTGGTCCATTGAGAAGCGGGTGTGCAGTGAAAGGCACTTCGATCGGTACTTTGTCCTTGCAATCCCGGAGGGTCAGATTTCGAGCTCGGAAATGGACGAGCTCATCGAAGCCACGGCTGACCGCCACCGCTTCGAGACCGTGCTCGGCGCCCTTGAGGAGCGTGGCCTCCTGCTCGAGGCTATAAGCATGCTCGACGGCGCCCAGGATGCCATTTCACTGGGCGCTGCGGGCGAGTTCCTGCCCGCCATGATGAACTTCGCCGAACGGCTGAACGCCGAAGGTAGCGGCACTCTGATCTCACCGTTCATGCATGCCCGTCGCGTTGTACGGTTCTATCTGCTTCGCCTCGACGACGTGGAGCAACGTACGGACCTCTTCCTCAATGCATTCACTGCCTCGTCCGGCCTCTCTCTAGCGGCAAGCATTCTGTTGTCGGAACACTCGCGCCGGGAGAAAGGTTCGCCCGACTCGCTGGTGTTTACTGATGCTGGCCTAGATGCGGCAAAGACCGCATGGGTTGACCGCATCGCTGATCAGGCGATGGATCCGGATGCTCTTCTCGGCCACCCGCATATAGGTATGCTGCTGCATCGGTGGCGGGATTGGGGTCCAGCGGGGGCAGCTTCCGAATGGGTCAAGCGGGTTGCATCCACGGATGACGGGCTCGCGAGGATCGTCACCGCGCTCGTCAACCGTGGATGGGCCCATACCATAGGGGATGCCACGGCGCACCGCATTTGGCATGCCAGATTGCCGAACATCGAGCGCTTCGTCGCAGTCGAAGCCTGGGAGCCACGCCTGGAGCGACTGCTTGCGTCAGACCTTCCGGCTGAGCAGCGGGGCGCGATCAAGGCTCTCCGGGATGCCATTGCCCGCCGCCGGACAGGAGAAAACGAGCCGGAGGACCTGGAGCTGGAATGAGCGGCCCAGGCTGCCAAAGATAATGGCAAGCGCCGCATGCTCCCCGCCCGTTCGATGTTCGTGCGTCCCGTTTTCGAGGAACGATGGTGGGGACGGTTAGTGGTTTGAAGCTCCCCTGGCTTCCGGAGCATGCATGGCCTGCGGACGGCTGATCCCCTCACGCACACGGCGGTCGCAGGTGGTTGTGAGGGCACCACCGAGGCACGGTGCGTCTCCAAGCCCGTTCCAACTCAGCCGGTCGCGGCAAACCTCCCAGAGTTCGCGCCGTGGTCGGGCTAGATAAGGGCTACCGCTGAACTCGACTTCATCAAAAAGGCTCCATGTCGACAGCGTGCTCATCCACAATCGCCCACGCAACAGGAGGCTTTCCCTGGAGACGGGCCAGAGTCCTGGAACTCGCCTCAGGCGGCCTTNCGAGCGCTGAAGCCAACGTCTATTGCCGCATCGGCCGGGGCCAGCCACGCACCGGGGAACGCCTCAAGCAGGCGGCCGACCGCCTCCGGCGGCCACCTCCAGGCGAGCAGCGCCGAAGGGAACGGAGCGCCCGAGGCCGCTGCCCCAGCCGGGCCGCCGAACCGCAAGCGGCCGGGCATAAATACGACGTTAGCCACCCCGGCCACATGGTCGCGCCACCAGCGGGTCTCGGTCCGGGCCGGAACCAGGGCGACGACCTGTGTTCCGGCGGCGGCCTCGGCCCGGCATTTAGCCACCCAAGCAGCGATTCTCGAGTACGGCGGGTTGACATAAACGACGGCGCCCGCTCCGCCCCAGGAGAATGCCAGCCCGTCGTCGTCTTTCGTCAGATAGCGGTCGGCTGGGACCACCTGGGTCGGTGCCAAGTCGGCTCCAGGTGAACACGGATCCAGTGTGAACCGTTCGCCCCCCATTGCCCACAGGATTCCATCGATCACCGCGGGCGGCGTCCAATGCTCGTCCCTGCCGGAGGTGAACGCCGCCCCGCCGGGGCTGACGAACGCCGTTCCCGCCGCGGTTGCCGAGGTAGCCCGCAGCGTGCCACCGACCGCCTCCGTCAGCGTCGACAGGGTTTCCAGCCGCCCGCGCCCAGCCCGCTCGATCGAGCGAACTGTCGGCGACGACAGGCCTGCCCGTTCCGCCGCCTGCGCGACCGACCAGCCTCGCCGCCGCCGCGCGGCCGCGAGCCGCTCGCCAAGGGCTGCCCCACGCTGCGGCAGGCCCGAGGCACCCAGCCGCAATCCAAGTGCCGCGAGGACCGCCGACAGGGACGCCCACCGGCCGATCCCGGCTTCCAGGCCCGCCACAGTCGGCCGGGACACCCCCGCCCTTCCAGCGAGCTCCGCCTGGGTCAGTTTAAGATGTTGCCGATGCGAGCGAATGGCGGCAGCGACGGAAGATTTCTTTGACATCCAAGGTAAGCTTATTTTTCCGCTGAACCTACGTAGAGGCAGCCGGTTAACCGTCGGTTACTCAAGGAAGACACCTGGATCTGCCACGGCCCTTCCGGCGGTCAACCGGCTGGTCCTCGCCATCCTCGCCATGCTCGGCGCCCCGAAAAGGCGCCTGCGCGTGGCTCCGGGCGGCTCCGGTCCCGGTCCTGCGGACCGCCAGTTGACCGCCGGTGCGCGCCGCGGCGATCCGGGAAGCGTCGGGACGAGGGTCGCCCCGGTAGGAAGTTCGCCCCTCCAGAAGGGTCGAACAAGGGGCAGTGATGCGCTCTAGCTAAAACTCGGGAAGGCCACAACTAGCCCCGCCAGAATCGCGACCAGTACGGCCGCCCAGGCCACCGACCGCAACCGACTGCCCGGGCGGCCGTACTGGATCATCTGATGCACGCAAACGCCGATTCCAGCGAGCGCGGCGAGCAGCAAAAACGCGTTCATACCCAACCCCCTTCATCAACTGGCGCGACCGACCACGCCGCCTCGATCCTGATTACCGACCAGTCGTCCGACACCCTCGCATCGGCAGCCCAATGCATAATGCCGCCGCGCCCCATGTCATCCGGCGGCAGGTCGTCGGCGAACTCTTCGGGCGTCATTCCGTACGCGCGATACGCCGCTGCCGCGCAGGCAACGAACCGGCCGTCGGGATGGTCGGTGATATCGTGCTCGCGGTCGCCGTCGAGCAGGAGTATCCGTGTTTGCGTCGTTATCTCCGTGTTTCCTTCGCTGAGTTCACGATCGACAGCATCCCGAGCCGAAACCCCGCTCTTGAGAACTCGGACTGAGCGCGCTCCAACGCCTCTTCAGCTGCATCCAACTCGTCGTTGATAGCATCGCCCTCACGCCACGCCCGACGGCGTTCGTCGGCAGACAAAGTGAAATCGTTCATCCGCCGGTGAATTTCCTCTTCGGCAGCAGCAGCAAGTGCATGCCGACGCTCAGCCGCCTCCAGCGCATCGAAAGCTTCGATCAGCTTCTCGCGAGCAACAGCAAAACGATCCGCCATCAGTCGACCCTCGCGATGCACGCCACAACTGCCATGCGGTGGTCGCCGGTCAGGTAAGCCAACCGCTCCCAGCTGCCATCGGCACCGAGTTCGTCGGCCAGCCAGCCAAAGCCGCCCGCGCTCAGGGCGGCATGCAAGACGACACGCTCGCCGGTCGATGCGATGCCGTCGAACCGGCGGGCGGCTTTGACCAGCGCTTCGTCATCCGTGTGCAGCGCGTCGGCGAACTCGCACCAGTCGCGGCAGTTTCGCACGTCGACCTTCAGGCACCTCCGCACCAGCACACCGCCGACCCCGTCGCGGAAATCCGAAAATCTCAACATCTCATGCGCTCCCTGTGGAGCGGAGGCCGCCGACCACCCGGCGGCCCCCACTGTTGTCAGTAATTCCGCCACATCTCTTCTTCGTCGGGCTGGAAGCATTCATGATAGTTCTCGACAACCTGGTCCTCTGACGCTCGCTGAGGCGCGGTAAATAAAACCTCAGTATAGGTGATATTCTGATACTCGTCCGTCCAACGGCGAGCGTCCCACTTCGTCACCGGACGACCGTTGTACCGAAGATTCTGGATCGGAACGAAAATCACCTCTTCCCCAGAAATCTTTCGCCTAAAAGTCTTAGCCTTCATCTCTCACTCCGCTTGCCTTGCGAGTCGGGGCCGCCCCGTCTCTGATGTGTCTATACTGAGCTCGCACTAAGTATCGGTCAACAACTTTAATCCTTGATTTTAACAATTTATTTCGAAGGAAAAGTAATCACACAATCCTTGTCAACATACCGAAGTCCTCTTCCTGTTAAGGATTTCAAATCTTTGGCAAGGATTTCGCTAAGAATTTTCGCTGACGCCCGACGTCAAGGTGCAGCAGACGTCGCAGACCACCGGAACCCCCCTCCCCTTGTCGGGGCTTGCCCCTCCCTGGGGAGGGGCACGCGTGCTCGAACCGTGCCGGTCCTGCGCGTCGGAGCCTGACCCGGCGCTGCGCGCCGGGTCAGGCTCGTCATTCAGCGTCACCGCCGCCGCCGCCGCCGCGGCGACTTGCATCTTGCGACTGCGCGTAGCCGACGTAGTCCGCCAAACCATGTTTTTTCGCGAGATCCGGTTTTGCCTTCGCCCACTTTGCGTAGGATTTCTCGGCGCTCGCTTGTTGCCACGCATCGAGCTCGCTCAGCCCGCCGGACTGCCGGAACCACGCATTCGACGGGCCGTCGCGCGGGATCTTCGACACCCCGCCGCCTCGACGACGGCCACCGCCGCCGCCGCCGCCAAAGCCGCCGCCACCGCCGCTGCCGGACTTGACGACGCCCGGCGCGCCGCCGTCATCGTCGCCGCCGTAGTCTCCGCCGTAGCCACCGCCACCGCCGCCCGAGCCGCCGCCACCCGGACGGCCGCCGACCCCAAGGGCGGCACCGACGGCAGCGCCGACAGCAGCACCCTCGCGCGAGGCCTCGCCGCCCTGACCGCCCCAGTACGCCAGGATTCGATCAGGGATCTCGTGGACCGCGGCGAGGATCCGCGTGACGACCTGCCATTGCAGCCACGTCATCAGCGTCAGCGCTGACAGAACGCCGCCGATTCCGAGTGTGAATCCGCCCTGCCCGCCGACAAATGCAGCGGCGAAGCTCTGGTTAACCAGACTCAGCGCGACCGGCAGCAGGTAGTATGTCGCCATCAGCGCGCCGACGATGAAGATCGGTCTCAGGATCGCGTTTGCGATCAAAATCAACGCCGGACGGAATACGGCCTGGACGAGTTCTCGGCCGTCGAGCCGGACGGCGAGAAAACAAACGATTGGCAACGCAAGCGCCAGTTCGACGAGCGCGAACAGAAACGTGATCGCTCCGAACACAACAGCGATATACGGCAGCATCGGCAGCAAATACGCATGCACAGCGCCAAGGCCATACGCCCACCAGATCCATGGGCGCACGAACCCCGAGGCCCAATCAAACGCTCCATCAAGCCCGGCAAGGTCAGCTGGGGTGGTCTTAGCCGCCGTCGCTACAATAAGCCCCGCGGCAATCGCGGCCTCCACGCCGCCCGTCAGCCAATGCCCCGCCGCCATCATGTCTCCGAGCGGATCGGCGTCGTCTATCTCGGCCCAGCCGACCAGCATTTCCGTAAGCGGCCGCGTCAACGGATTCAGCAGCCGAGCAACGATTCCAGCCGACTCGTCGCCGGGTGCCGCAAGCAGATCGCCCGTGAGTTCGGGCTCCCGGGCCTCAGTTTTCCATTGTTCATTCAGTCGCCCAGCCAGCCGCTGCCAATCCTCGCCGAGCCGCGTCCCAATCAGCCACGACGGCGAGTCATCCGGCTCCCGCCGCGACGGCGGTTCCGCGGCAAGCGCCGCGACCTCGCTATGTGCGGCCGACAGGGTGCGCCAGACGGAGCCTAGCGACGTCCAGCCCTGCACACGCACGGCCGCAACGATCTCACTTCGGGCGTCCGTCTGCTTGTCGGCGAGATAGTCGGCGGCAGCAGCCGTTACGGCCTCGTCGTAAGCGTCCGCGGCCAGTTGCAGCCGCGGCAGAATCGGGGCCTCGGGCCACCCAATGCCGGAACCGGGTATCGTCCCGGCCGTCAGCAGGATCGGGAGCCCTGTTTCGCGGACCGCCCCCACCAGAGCCGCCAGCGCGTCGATGCGCGCTTGCCGGTAGCTCCGCAGCGGCTCCGGGTCGCCGTCCACCGCCGGAGGCAGCGCCAGCGAGCCGCAGTGCCCCGGCCATTTCCAGATCCGTAGGCCGCCCCGCGCCTCGCCATCGACCGGCGGCAGCGGCAAGGCAGCGAGATCCACCCGGATCTCACTGCCTTGCTCGATGGCACGCGACACCGCATCCCGCCACCCGCCGACCAGCGCGCAAGCCTCGGATTCGAGTACCTGCCGCGCGACGACAAGCCCGCCGACCGTCGGTGGGACTCCGAAATGCCCGGCCGGATTGCGGCCGTCCTGGGCGTCCTCGTCGACGCCCAAGACCTCGGCAACAAACCCGGTACCGAGGTCGGACGCGGTGTTGCTCGACCACTCGAGCAGTTGCGACACGGCTACCTGTCCGCCGCTCAGACCTGTAGCCGCAACGGGAATGAGCAGTCCGAACGCAACTGCGTAGCGCACAATAGCCCACGGGCCGAACCAAACACCGTCCGCATTGAGCGCGGTCTGCCCGGTTTGCGCTCCGTGCACTACCGAAGCCACGATTTGATAAATCGACGAAGCGCCCGCGCAGAAAGCCACGATCGTCGACAGCTCGATCAGCAGTCGCGTAAACGCTGTCCCCTCGCCGTCGCGCGGGAATATCAAGTGGATCGCACGTAGCGCCGTGTCGGACTCCGCCGACCCCGGCACTGCGGCTGCGGCCGCGAACCCGGCGACGGGCAACAACGCCGCCACTGTCGTGAGCAGCACGAGCAACGACGCAAGCCCACGCCCGGCATCGGGCGACGACGACGGCGGGACGTACGCACCTTCACGCATCCACTCCGACCAATTGCCGACCCGGCCCGTGCGCATCTGCCAGTGCGCGATGCCCGCGCGCAGCGCCAGCGCAACCGAAACCGCGGCGAGACTGACGCCGACGACTGCCGCGTTGACGGCGCCCACGTCGCCAGCGGCAGCACCTGGCGCTGCTAAAATCGCCACACAGAGCGACGCGACCCCGCCGACAACGTAAGCCGCCCACAGGCGCCAGAGTCCGCGCAAAGAAAGCGCTGCGCCGCCCGAGGGCGGACGACGGCCGCCGGTGGTGCGCGCCAGGCGCCAGAGCGTGCCGAGCGCCCATCCGTGATATCTGACGGATGCGCTGACAGCGCGCGCCGGAGCGTCGACAGCGACGAGCGCACCGACCGCCGCACGACCGACGCGACCGAGAGTCGATACCGGGCGGGCCATCACGGATCACCCCACGCCGATCCCGGCGGGCACGTCGTCGGGTGACGGCTCCGCCGAGGCGGTCTCGGGTTCCGGCCCACGCTCCCCCGCAAGCCGCAGTTCCGGCGGCACGGCGAGCGGCAGGTCGCGCGGCAAACCCGGCTCCGGCGCGTCGAGTCCCGGGTGCTCCGCGAGCGCCAGTTTGCCGCGCTCACGGAGCACGGTAAGCGTCCGGCGCTGCACGCTGCCGCTGCCGCGCAGCGTTTCCGAGAGTTCTAGTAGCGTGCGCACCGCCGCTGCGTTGATCGCAGCGATCAATAGCGCGTCGAGTTCGTCGAGCCCGCGCGGCGGCGGTGCAGGCTCTGTCGCGAGTTTCCACAGTATATACGCGCGCAGAAATCGGCTCTGCGGGCCGGGTGCGGTCGCACGGTACGCAGCGCGACGCTCCGCGGTACGCTCCCGCGCGAGTTCGCGCAGTCCGGCGTGCCCGGACTCAAAAAAGCCGAGAGCGTCGTCCGCGCCCTGCATGTCACGCGTCCTCGCCGGGTTCTGCGGCCTCGTTCGTCACGGCCGCAGGTTCCGAGAACGCGAACGGCGTGTCGCGCAGGCAATCGCGATCCGTCGGCCGCGTGAGGTGCGGATGCAGCAGCCGCCGCAGTGCGTCGGCGTGCCGAGGCTCGGCATCAACAGCGCGCAGCAATGCAGCGCCGAGCGTGATTTTGATTTGCGCCGCCAGCCTCCGGTCCGTCGCAGCCAGCCGACGCTGTAGCCGCCCGACGGCCGCACGTGCCTTGCGCTCACGTTCGCGCGCAGCCGCAAGACGTTCCGCCAATTCAGTATTCGTCAACAATTTTGTATTCATGACACACCAATGCTGTCGTCCTGACTACAAGGTATGCAATCCTCGTCCCAAAACACAAGGGTACCGACTTGCGACGAGTGTCGACGACTACTACTCTATAGACGACGAAAGAGACATCTTGCCCCAACTAGTCTCGCCTATATGTCAACATTATTCGCTATGGCGAAGTAATGTTGACATGCGAGCCAGGGGCGGAGCCCCCGGACCCGACACAGATACAGGAGTGCCGCCGCATGCACACATTCGACCGACGCCGCGCCGCCAGGATCACTATCGACGTTCCGGCCGACACCGGGGCCAACGCTGCTAAATTGACCGTGCATCTAGAGCAGGACGGTCACCGCGTCGTCGCGGCTGACAGCTGCGGCAACCCGACGCCCGACGCAGCACACGTGTTCAGCTGCGCGCTTGTCGGGCTGTTCGAGATCATCGGCGGACGCGGCGCACCGACGGGGGCCACGAGGCATTGAGCGCCGAGCCGCCCCGCGAAGCCCTGTTCCATTGCCAATTCGGCGTCGTTCAGCCGTCACGCGGCGACGTGCTACACAAAGTCGCTGCGTACAACAGCGCCACCGGGATCGAGGCACCCGACGGCACGCTCTACGATTTCAGCCGCAAAGCCGCCGAACACGTTGGCGGCTGCATTCTGCTACCCAACGGCGCCCCGGCCGACTACGCCGACCCCGCCGCGCTTTGGTCAGCCGCGCAAGCGGCAGAAACACGCGTCGACGGCCAGCCCGCGCGCTTGGTCGAGTTCGCGATCCCTCGAGAGGTGCCCGCCGACCAGCGCCTCGAATTCACGCGCTCGATCGTCGCCCCGTGGGTCGAGGAGACCGGCGCGGCGGCGCAGGTAGATGTACACTGTCCGCGCGCGGCGGACGGCGGCGAGCAACCGCATGCGCACGTGATTCTGTCACGGCGCGCGCTGGGACCGGAAGGATTCGCCGAACGGAAGCTGTCGAATGCGCCATGGACGGCGAACCGCGGGAAAGACATGCGGGCCGAGGTAGCGGCGCGGATGAACGCGTGGCTAGCCGACAACGAGATCGCGGTGCGAGTCGACCACCGCTCGCACCGCGAGCGTGGGGACCCAACGCCGCCCGAACCGAACGTCAGCCGCGCCGCCGTGGAAACCTGGAAACGGCGAGCGGACGAGGCCACCGCGTTCACCGATACACTCGCCGCCCGCCCGGTGCGTCGTCATCTGCGCGATGCACGTCGGGAACTCGCCGCCGCAGAGGCGGAAATCGCGGACCTCCGCCGGGAGTACAGCCGTCGCGTCCCCGGCCTTCAAGGCCCGCGGCACCGTCGCCGGGCGGTGGTCGACCCGGCATGGTTGCCGCCGGTCGGCGACGGCGTTGCCGCTGTCGAGCCGCAACGGTGGGGCGCCACGATCACGCTCGCCGACGGCAGCGCCGTCGTGGTCCGCGCCGACCGGATCCTGATCCGCGGCCCGGTGACGGATGCCGCGATTGCCGCGGTGGCCGACCAGGCGGTCCGGCAGGGCTGGGCGAAGGACGGCGTTGAGCTCACCGGCAGCCCCGCATCCCGCGACCGGCTGGCGGCCGCATTGGCCATCCGCGGCGTCGCAGTCACCAATCACCCCGAGCCGCCGTCCAGCGCCGCCTTGGAGGCAGCCCGGCAGCACTATGACGGCCCCGTCGCCCGACGACCCGACGACTTGTTGAAGTCGGCGGGTCAACATCTGCCGACCAGCCCACATGGTGACCTTAACGTATCGTCGGACGCCGACCCGACGGCATCACCAGCCGCCGACTCGACACCGCCAGAACCCCAAGGGAACCGCCGTCATCCGGCTGGTTCGACGGCTCCAACAAGCGCCAGTGCGCCGACCCGACGGTATGGTGATCTGTTGAGGTCACCGGACGCCGGTGCGACGGCACGCCCACATGGTGACATCAACATTCCGTCGTCTGTTGAGGCGACGGCCCGACGGGGCGACCGGGACCGACGGCGGGCACTCGCGGTGCTGGCGGAATCGGAGCGGCACGCGAACGCCGACTACGCCGCCGGTCGGATCACGACGGCGCAGCTCCAAGCCGCCCGACGGCCGACGGCCGCCGTCGCAACGGGCGATCAAGCGACGATAGAGGCTGCCTTACGAGGCGACTTCGACGGGGCGAGGCAGGCGGCGGAATGCTGGCATGTGGAACGGGATCGCCGCGCCGCGGCGGCCGCCCGGCGGACAGCAGCGGCATCGGAGCCGACGTCAGCGGATCCAGCCCCAGCGCCCGCGTACCGGCCGCCCTGGGCGACGGGACCGAAAACGAAGAACAAGGAGGGCAAGCGCGCGTGATACTGTGCTCAGTCCGGCCACCGAGCTCGAGGCAGAATGAAACCGTTCGACCCCAACCGATACGGACCCGCAGGCGCCCTAGACGAGCTAGTTAGTCGCTTGCAACAGATCCGGGGCGAAATCCTCGTCGGCATAGATGGCCGAATGGCCGCCGGGAAAACGCCTCTCGCGCAGTGGCTTTCTGAAAAGCTCGATTGGTCGCTGTACAGCCTCGACGATTCCTTTAAGGGCGATGGTAGCTGGCACGATCACGACTCCGTCAGCGAGGCTTTGAGCCGCCTGAAAGCACGCAATCGCCCGATCATCGTGGAAGGTGCCCNACTTCTGCACACCATCGACCGTGAACAGTTGGGCTTCCTGATCTTCCTAGACGACGAACCCGCTTGCGACCCGAACGGGAACGACCAGAGGGCGGTCGAGCAATATCTTCGAGACGTGAGCCCCCGCGACCTAGCCGATTTTTATCTGATGAGCCTGTAAGCGCAGTCTGCGATCCAATCACCGCCTCGCCCCCGCTTACCACATATCCCCCGGCCGCCCGCCAGCGTGATCAGGGCGCGCGAACGGCCGCGGGATATGCTCCGCTGCGCTCCGCCCCGACCGCAAGCGGCCGGGTTGGAAAGCGGGGACGACGCTACCGGCGGTGAAAAAGGGGGGCTTATATACTTGACGCCGCAGACCCGAAATGTGGCGGCGGACCACGGCGGCGAAGTCGATGTCGTTGCGCAGATTGCCCTCTTCCTCAGTGGAGGTGGAGTTCTTTTCCGCCAAGTCCCATTTCCCATCCAATTCGTGCCATCGCCGCGTCTTCCTCGTCTCGGAAGTAGGCGATCGTATCAAGACGGTTAGAGGAGCGGGCTATTCCGCCCTTGGAAACCATTTTGGTGTTGGAGCTTTCAACCAGCCCAACCACGGAACATGGCTGCCCCTCATAGAGCGAAGCCATTTTCAGGGCGATAGCTTCCCAGAGGCGTTGCTCGGATACCCCGAAGAACACCGCGACCGGCGCATGTCCGTCTCGGCGCAGCACTACGTCAGCCATAAAGTCACCAAGGCTCGGCGCAACAACGCCGGTCGAGTCGATCTCGGCAACCGGGGCGAACACAGAACTGATTTTCCGCATGGCGTCCTCACGGAACGTGTTCGCCACGCTTTCCTGCCGCAACGGGTTCTTAAGTCCATGAAGCTTGATCAGCGCGTCAACAAATCGGAAGGCGGCTGTCGCGATTTCTTCTTCCTTGAGCCAGCCGGAGTGCAACTCACCGCTCTCTTCGTCGTACTCGATCTGAGCATCCGCCAAGATGCGCTGGAAGACGCTCTGACGAGTCCCCTTGAGCACGTTGTTGCCCGACGCGATCATTAGTGGGACGAGTGAGCCGTCGTCCTCAATACGGAAGCCGGGACCGTTCTGGTTGCTGACCACGTAGAACGTGAGACGGTCGCCGCTGGTGTCCTCGAACACCGTCTCAACGCAATACCCTGCCGGTGACGGGCTGACGCTCAGCCCGCCGCAAAACGATTGGCAAAGGAGATCCGCGACGTTCATAGCAGCGTGCCTATATCACCAGACCCAACCCGGAAGAACTTCAGCGCGATATGCCACGCCGTCTCTTCCGACATTCTGCCGAGTTTCCGGTTACTCTTCCGCTTCCAGTGGGGAAAACTTCTAAGCCCCGCAGGATCAATCTCTCCGGGAGGGTAAGTCTCCTGTCCGCAAAGCAAGTGGCAGTGGAGGCCGCCGTGATTGCCGTGACACTCATAGCGGGCAACCATGGCGTATCCATCTGGCGTACTAACAGCGAGCCACGCCTTATAGTTCGGCTTGTCGACCCGCATTTGCACCAGCAGTGAGAACGTCTGACTGCCGGAGTTGGATTCTAGAACGGCCGAGCGCCAACGCCAAGCCCGACCTTGCGGGAACGCCTCCCTCAGGAACGGCACGTTTCTCCGCGGAATCGCCCCGCCCGCCCACTTGGTCGACGAGACGATACGCTTTGGAATGATGATCAGGGTTCTTTGCGACATTAACGTCCCGGCCCACCCTTTCGCGATCGTTCGACTTAAGGCTGTGACGTCAATCCGCCGATAGGTCAACCCATTTCCCTGCAATTTGCCTCAAAGCTATGCCAGCGCGCTCCACATCGGCTGTATCGGCCGCGATCTGCGCCTTAGGGTCGGAGAAGAAGCCGTCGCTCGTCGCCTCGCGCAGTCGCTGCGTTATGAACCATACCGCCTTGTAGGTGACGCCCAAGATGCGGTGCAACTGGTGCGAGGAGATGCCCTCTTGCTCGCCGCCATCGGATGCGCCGCCAGCAGCCACTTATGCAGCGGAACGTGGCTGCGCTCGAACATGGTACCGACCGCGACCGAGAAGTCCTTGCGGCACTCCTTCGCTGCGCAGCGGTACTTGCCCGGCTTGCCCTTCAGTTCATACGCCCCGCCGATCGTGCCGCAGTGCGGGCTAACCGTGCCCGGCAGGCCTTCCGATTCAGGTCGCCGCGTCGTCGTCGCGGTCGACCCACCGGCGCCAGAGCCGCTCTGCCAGGCGCACGACGAGATACCAGCCGACGAACGTGACCTCGAGCCCGAAGACGATGCCGCCAACGACGATCACGGCCGCGCCGGTCGCACCGACATTAGCGGCGATTGCCGCCGGGACGGCCCAGCGGTCCAATGGGATCGTGGCAGCTACACCGACGACTGGCGGCACGTGCAGCGCTGCCAGAGTTCCTGCCGCCCAGACGGCGGCGCGGGCGGAACACTTTCTGGAGAGAGGGCGTCATGACGCACCCCCTTCCTCCGCCGGAATCTCGCTGCCGGTCCAGAGTCCGCGGGCGAGTTCGGCAGTGTCAGCATCCGTCCAGTCGGGAGCGAACTCAAACGTGAGCAGTGCGCCTCAGTTCGCTCGCCGCAGCCCAGCCGTGAGCAGCGACGTGGCGGGCGCGGTCGAGACAACTTCAGACAGCACCGCTTCAGCCACCAGATACAGCCTGCCGAGTTCCGTCGCCGTAATGAGCCAGGACAGGCATCGCGCACCGCCTACCGAAGCAGATAAGGCGATCCTCCCGAATACACCTGACCATTCATAAACGTGAAAACTGGCCACCCGCTAAAGTCTTGGATTACCTTGGGATATGTAGTTCTGCCGACACGACCCGCTTGATGGTCCCAAATTTCAAAGGGGCCGATGGCAAAGATCCCGAGCGGCCGGTAATTTTTCACTCCCCATTCGTTGTGTAGTGTCCGCGCCGTCAGGCTGTCGTCGCAGTCGGCTAACGTCACGTTCATCGGATGGTAATAGCGAACTCCGTCCCGAATTTCAGAACCCGCATCACCGGACGAGACGGCCAACAGGGACTCCTGATCCACCAAGTCGACGACAACCCCAATACACCCCATCGCATTGCGACAATTACCCGCAAAATTGTCCCCGGGCGTAACGAGTGAACATGCCAGACCTGTTTGGGCGTCACCGGCCAGGACATGATGAAGGTCATTCGGGTACGGCTGCTGCCACCCGCTAGAAATGCCAGAAGGTGCACTCGAGAAATGGACAATTAGGCCGTTCTTTGCGCGGAGGAACGCGTGCAAGTCGGCGAGCGAACAGGCGAGCGTCATAGGCGGCAAGTAACTCCAATCATTTATTTTAAATGGTGTATAGACCACCATACGCCGGGGGCAAAGCGGGCAATGCGCTGCACGTGGGTTTGGCGGTAACAGTCCGAGATATCGAGGGCGGCCCCCGCTTCGGTGTAGCAGCCCGAATGATCTCGGCAGGCGCTTCCTGCAGATTTGATGTTGCACAACATCAGTATCTAAAAGCCGCCGGACGGATCACGGCGGCGCAGCTGCAAGCCGCCCGGCTACCGTCAGCCGCTGTTGCGGCTGGCGACCAGGCGACGATCGAGGCCGCGGCACGCGGTGATCTCGACGAAGCACAGCGGGCGGCGGAACTCTGACAAGCGGCACGGGATGAACGTGCCACCATAGCTGCGCGGCGGGCGGCGTCGGCACCCGAGCCGACACAGAAGCCCGCGTCAGCGCCCGAATACGCGCCGCCGTGGGCGAAGGCCGCGAAAACCGGAAGACAAGAAAGACGGCAAGCGCGGCTGAAATCCGCCTCGCCCCCGTTTACCGGCCGCCGTGGGCGGCTGGTAAACGGGGGCGAGGCTACCGACCGATCAAGAAAAAGGCCTGCCGGTACTGTCCCGGCAGGCCTTCAAGCGGGCCGTCAGCGCGGCCAGCGGCCGACCCAATCGCGCCAGATAGACCGCAAGGTTCGCCAGGCAACCCGGAGAATCCCGACGCCGACGACGAGACCACAGCCGACCGCGACGACGGCTTGAATGACGCCGCCAGGGCCAACAGGCTCCTGAAGCGCTAAGTCGACAAACGTCCGCGTGACGAGAACGTCCGTGCCGATCGCGAACGCCGTCCCGCAGCCGACGGCGACGAGCGAGACGGCCGCGCGCACGAGCCACGCAGCCCGCCGCAGGAGAAGGGGGTGGCGGCTCATTGCGCAGCCCCTTTCTGCCGCGAGCGCCTGTCGGCGAGCAAGATGGCGCGATCAAGGGCCTCAATGTCGGCCTCGACGGCGTTCTGGGCGCGTTCCAGCCGCTCCAGCTGGTCGGTAAGTTCGCCACGGAGCTCGTACAGGCCTGCGAGAACCGCGTCGGCGGGGATTGGGCTGATGGCTGCCATGCCTCAGCCCTCTCCGTTGCGGCGGGTGATACTGCCTTTCGGCCGCCCCCTGCCCCGCTTTACAGGCACAACGGGTTCGGCAGCGACCAGCGCCGCAGTGTCGTTAGCGACACGGTGCGAACGAAGGTAGGCGTACACATCTTCCGGGAGATCGACGACGCGACTGTTCGAGAGACGAACCGCAACGGGTCCGTCGCCGACAATGCGGCGGTTGCGGAGTGTTTTGACGCTGATTCCGAGCAAACCTGCGACGGCAGACTCAGGCAGCGTTACAAGACCAGGAGACGCCGAGTCTCCGGGTAGGACCAACGATTTAGTGTTCATGCCAGTTCGCCTCCGCCGAACGCATGCGCGCAGTTCGGCATGCCATTAAGCGCCCGCTGGCAAACACCGGATCTGGCAACCGGTCGGCTCGGTTTGCGCCAAGAGGCGCAGCGACACCGGGGCTCGGCTACTCCGCTCGGGCACACGGTCCCGGCAGGATTATTCTTAATTATTAAATTGAACCATAGCGTCCCCCCGAATCCCGCGCAAGACCTTTCTATCCCGAAACGATTGTTTTCCTGCTTCCGCCCGGACGGCGGACGGCAGCGATTCGCAACCGGGAACCGCCGGATTTGCTACCTGCTACAAGGTCAGCGCCTTGTAGCACTATTGTAGCACGCTGAGACGGGACCAAGCGGGTTCGCTCGGGACCATGAGGGACTAACCGGGACCGGAAGTGATTGATTTATATGGACTGGCGGAGGGGAAGGGATTCGAACCCTCGATACGGTGTTACCCGTATAACGGTTTAGCAAACCGCCGCCTTCAGCCTCTCGGCCACCCCTCCCGCCTGCCGTCTCCGGTGGGAGACGGCCTGTCGAGCCACCGCGTTCTACAGAGGCCGATACCGCCTTGTCAACGTTTCCCCTGCCCGGCCGGGCGAGGGGCTCCCTTCTCGCGCTCAGAATGCGACGAACGGACCGAGCGCGCGCCGCAGGCAGAAGGCGAAGGCAGCGCCGAATACGGCCATGGGCGGTTCGCCGCAGATCAGGACCATGACCGCGCTCCAGACGGCGCCGCCCCAGATCCATGCGATCAGGTCGTTACGCGCCTGTCGAGCGGGAGCTTCGGGGGACGCGGAGGGGAAATCCATGATGAACCAGCTTCGACCTAGGACGTTCGGTTACCGCGGAAGGTCCCGGTTGGACATGGAAGACGAAGGGGAGACAGCCGAGCCGATGATCGCCGAAAGCTCAGCCGACGCCTTCTTCGTCACGTCAGCCGGCCAGGGCGAAATTCGGAACGTCCCCCTCCCCCCGCCGGGACCCGAGGACGCGGTGATCCGCTGCCTCTATAGCGGCATCAGCCGGGGCACCGAAACGCTGGTGTTCCGCGGCAGAGTGCCGCAAAGCCAGTACCAGGCCATGCGGGCGCCGTTCCAGGAAGGCGATTTCCCGGCCCCCGTCAAATACGGCTACGCCGCCGTCGGTCTGGTGGAGAGCGGCCCGCCCGGGCTTCGGGACCGACCGGTCTTCTGCCTTCACCCGCACCAGACCCGCTTCGTCGTACCGGCGGTCTCCGTCGTCCGCCTTCCGGACGGCGTCCCACCCGCCCGCGCCGTATTGGCCGCCAATATGGAGACGGCCGTGAACGCCCTCTGGGACGCAAAGCCGATGATCGGCGATCGCGTCGCCGTCATCGGGGCGGGCGTGGTCGGCTGCCTAGTCGCCTATCTCGCCCGCCGCATGCCCGGAACGACGGTCCAGGTCATCGACACGGACGACACAAAATCCAGCCTAGTCAATGCGTTAGGATGCGATTTCAAGACGCCCGGCGAAGCGACTGGCGACGCGGATCTCGTCCTCGAGGCTAGCGGGTCACCCGCAGGCGCAGATCTCGCCCTTCGGCTTGCCCGGTTCGAAGGCACCGTCGTCGTGCTGAGCTGGTTCGGGGACGAGCCCGTTCCGCTGCCTCTCGGCGAGGATTTCCATGCAAGGCGGCTTACGATCCGCAGCTCCCAGGTCGGTTCCGTGTCCCCGGCCCGCCGGCTTACCGGCTGGAACAATTCCCGGCGGCTGGAGTTCGCCCTTTCGCTTCTCACCAACCCGGTGCTCGACGGCCTGATCAGCGGTGAGAGCGATTTCGCCGATCTGCCACGGACCATGCGCTGGCTCGCCGCGGCACCGGCCGGCGTGCTCTGCCACCGGATCCGCTATTCCGCCCGATCATCTGACTGACCGGACTTGCCCATGTATGCTCTTCGCGTCCGTGACCACTTCATGATCGCCCACAGCTTCCGGGGCGAGATGTTCGGCCCTGCACAGCGCCTCCATGGCGCGACCTACGTGGTGGATGCCGAATTCCGCCGCCGGGAACTGGATGAAAACGGGGTCGTCGTAGACATCGGCGCCGCCGCTGAGGCGCTGCGCCGCATTCTGGGAAACCTCAACTATCGCAACCTGGACGACGAGCCGGCATTCAAGGATCTGAACACGACGACCGAGGTCCTGGCCCGAACCGTCTTCGAGCGGCTGGCCGCCGCGATCCGGGACGGCGAGCTGGGAGAGGCCGCGAAGGGCATCGAGAGCCTGAAGGTCACGCTGAACGAAAGTCACGTCGCATCAGCTTCTTACGAGGCCGCGTTAAGCCGACGCTAGAAGCCGAATGCACCGCCCCATCCACTTCATCCTGCCGGGCGACCCGGAAACCCGGACGGGGGGATATCTCTACGACGCCCGCCTCATCCGGGAACTTCGCCAGGCCGGCATCCCTGTCGAACTGCACTGCTTGCCGGATCGCTTTCCCCTGCCAGACGCAGGCGCTCTGGACGCGGCCGAAAGCTGCCTGGCCACCGTTCCCGATTGCGCCGTGGCCGTCATCGACGGCCTTGCCTACGGCGCCATGCCGGAACTTGCGGCGCGCCATGGCCGTCGGATTTCGATCCTGGCTCTCGTCCATCATCCCCTCGCCGTCGAAACCGGGCTCGATCCCGGGATCCGCTCCCGGCTCTTCCGGTCGGAACGGCTTGCTCTTTCGCACGCCTGCCGGATCGTGACGACCAGCAGGCCGACGGCCGATGCCCTCATCCGGGACTACGGCGTATCGCCCGAACGGCTCGACGTCGTTCCGCCCGGAACCGATCCGGCGCCCCTCACCCGCGGCAGCGGCGGCGGAGGCTGTGCGATGCTGGCGGTCGGCACCATCACGCCGCGGAAGGGCCATCTGCTGCTGATCGAGGCATTGGCTGGGCTGGGCGACCTTCCCTGGACGCTCGCTTGCGTCGGCAGCCTGGACCGGTCGCCCGAAACCGCGCGCGCCCTGCGGGAGGCGATCGAACGGCATCAGCTGTCGGACCGGGTGACGCTGACGGGCGAGATCGGCGAGGAAGAGCTGAACGCGTTCTACGGCCGCGCCGATCTGTTCGTATCCACCTCGTTCTATGAAGGCTACGGCATGGCGCTTGCCGAAGCGGTCGCCCGCGGGCTTCCGATCGTCGCGACATCCGGCGGCGCGGCCGCCGAGACGGTGCCGAAGCAGGCGGCGATCATGGTCGCGCCCGGGGACGAAGAAGCCCTTCGCGCGGCCCTGCGACAAGCGGTCGGCAATGCGGAGAAACGCCGGCGCCTTGCCGCAGGAGCGATCGCGGCCAGACGCGAGCTACCTTCCTGGGCAGAGGCCGCCGCGGTCTTCGCCCGCGCGATCCGGGCGGCGGCGGACGGGGCATGAGCAACTTCGGCGCGGACTGGCTTGCGATGCGGGAGCCCTTCGACCATGCCGCGCGGAACCGGGCGGTCCTGGGCCGCGTCGCCGCGTGGGCCCGCGGGCGCGACCCGATCACGATCACGGACCTCGGTTGCGGCACTGGGGCCAATTTCCGTTTTCTCGCGCCTCGATTGCCGCCCTGCCGGCAGCGCTGGCTGCTGATCGATCACGATCCCCGACTGCTGGAAGCGGCGGTCACCGTGACCCGCCGCTGGGCCCGGGAGCGCGGCTTCCGCGTTACGGAGCGTGACGATGGTCTCGATCTCTCGATAAGGGATCGCCGTTGGTCCATCGGATGCTGCTGCCGGTCCCTCGTCGACGAGGACGATCCGGTCGCCTATGACGGCACCGATCTGGTCACCGCGTCCGCGCTTCTGGATCTCGTTTCCGCCGGCTGGTTCGACCGGGAGATTTCCCTGATTTGGCAGGCAGGCGCCGCCCAGTACTGGGCCCTCACCTATGACGGCCGGACCGTCTGGTCGCCGTCTGCGCCCGAGGACGGTCGAATCCTGGACCTCTTCAACCGGCACCAGCTTGGGAACAAGGGGTTCGGCCCTGCCCTGGGGCCCGGTGCCGCGGCCCGCCTGGCCGCAACCGCATCGACGGAGCAACGCGCACGATGGGGACCGAGCGACTGGACGGTCGGCCCGGACGCGGCTTCGTTCCAGTTGGCGGTCGTCGAGGGCATCGCCCGCGCCGCAACCGAAGCGGCGTCCGGGGCCGGGCCAGAGATCCGGCGCTGGCTGGAAACGCGCCGGACGGCCGTCGCCCAGGGCAGATCCCGGCTGACCGTCGGGCATCGGGACGCCTTCCTTCCGCCCCCGGAACCGCTGGAGCGCGATTAGGCCGTCCGGAGGTCGAGATCGAAGAGTACGTCGCAGCCCATGGCATAGGTCCGCCCCGACGCGCGGAACGCGTGGGCGAGGCTTGCGGCAGGCGGGAGGGTGATGCCCCGACGGCCGGCACCGACGATCAGCGGCGCAACCGCGATCTGCAGCCGGTCGAGCGCGCCTGCGGCCAGGAAGCGGGAGACGGTGATGCCGCCGCCTTCAATGAAGATCCGCCGGATGCCGCGGCGGTCGAGCGCCTCGATCACGTCCCGTGGATCGAACCCCTCCGGCCGCGCCCTTACGCCCACGAGTTCCACACCCCTGGCCGGCCCGCCCTTCAGGAGGTCCTGGCGACAGACGACAATGACCGGTGCCTCTCCGTCTACGAACAGGCGATGGCGGGGGTCGAGCCGGCGATCGGGATCCAGGACGACGCGGACGGGGTTGTCGCCGGAAACGCGCCGCGTCGTCAGCCGCGGGTCGTCCTGGGCGACCGTCCGGGCACCGACCAGAACCGCGTCGGCCAGGGCCCTCATCCGATGCATGTGGTCCAGGTTTTCCGGACCGGTCACATAGAAGGACTTGCCGTCATCCGTGGCGATGAAGCCGTCGAGGCTCTGGCCCAGATGGCCGACGACGAACGCTCCCCTCGCCAGGTCGAGGTAAAGGTCGCGAAGCCAGCGGGGCGCCCCTTCGGGCCAGTTCGTGCAGATCCCCCCGTTCCTGCGTGCCGACAGGATGGCGTTCCAGCCGATCTCGACAGAGGCGTCCGCATCCGTCTGGACGACGGAATCGGGCGCCGTGCGAGGCAATTCGCCCACCACCATGCTCTCCCGCATAGGTTCCGGACGTCTTCAATCCAACGCGGCAATGCGGTGCCGGGTCAATGGTGGAAATGGCGTAACCCGGGTTACCGGCCCGTCACCTATGGCCGGGAGAGGCGCGAACGTCCCCGCCTTCCGGTCCTTCCCGGCAGGCCTCCGCCGGAAAGGACCCGGCATCGGGCGGGATCTCCCAGCGCTCGGCGTAGCGGATCGGGACTCTCGCGCCGGCGGTTCAGGAATGTCTCCGCCCGGCTCAGGCAGGTCCTCGTTGGGCAACGGTTCGGGCCCGCCGCCGCCCGGCTCCGGCAGGTCGTCGTTCGGCAGCGGCTCCTGCTCGGGCTGCATCGGGGGCGCAGGCGGGCCGGGCTGCGGCCGCGCCGGATCCCCCGTCATGGCCGGCAGCCCTTGCCCTGGGTCAACGAACTCGTTCTTTTTCCGAAACGGCGGCTTCGAAGAGGGCATCGTCCCAGGCAAGGACCTTCGAATAGGTGAGCAGAAAGTCGATCTCCACCCCGTTCAAGGACAGGGGCAAGACCAACTGCTGCATGACCATGCGCTGCCCGTCCACGTCGATCGTGATCTCGTGAGCGACCGGTCGCTCGTTCGTGAGCGCGTCCATGAGGATGGCCTCGACGACACGCCGATAGGCTTCCGGGCGCAGGGTCGTGACCGGCTTCCCCGTCGGATCCGCCCCCAGGCGTGGAAGCATCCTGCGTCCGACCTGCCGGTAGACGGGACCGGACGCTGCCAGATCCAGGATGCACATGTCGTCCCGATAGCTCGCAAGGTCGCTCAGCCTCATATGCTCGAGCAGTGCGAACCGCCGGAACATCCCTTTCTGCTGGTGCCAGTAATGGGTGAGCTGCTGGATTTCGGTCTCCGCCAGCTGAATTTCGAGGCGGGTCGACCGGACATTCACGATGTGGGGCATGCAAGGCTTCCCTGGATGCAATTCTTTTGATGCCCGCCGAACACGCCTCAGCGCAGCCATGTTCCGCGACACTTCGACACCAGCCATCCGCATTCCGGCGCGGGCGTGGAAACGGGAGGGAGCAAAGCCGGCGAAATGCCCGGGAAATTCCGGATAATCCGACCGCGAAACGGCCAGGAACCCTTCTTCAACGACGACGTTAGAAGCTCCGGGCGTCATGCCCCGAATGCCAGCTCTTCACGACATCCGGGGCAACATGGGTTCATCCTTCGACTTCAGGGTCCTTCCGGGTGCGCCGCACCCGCTTGGGGCCACCTGGGACGGGACCGGCGTCAATTTCGCCCTGTTTTCCGCCCATGCCACAAAGGTCGAGCTCTGTCTTTTCAACAGCAAGGGCAACCGCGAGCTTGCCCGGATCGCCCTTCCCGAGTTGACGGACCAGGTCTGGCACGGGTATCTCCCGGACGTTCGACCGGGGCAGCTATACGGGTACCGGGTCCACGGGCCACACGAACCCCACGCCGGTCACCGTTTCAATCCGTTCAAGCTGCTTCTCGATCCCTATGCGAAGGCCCTGGTCGGCAGCCTGCGCTGGACCGATGCGCATTTCGGCTATCGCCTGGGCAGCAGCCGCGCCGATCTCTCCCTCGACCGTCGGGACAACGCGTCGGGCATGCCGAAATGCCAGGTGGTCGACGATGCCTTCTCCTGGGGCAAGCATACCAAGCCGCGGATCCCCTGGCGCGAAACGGTCATCTACGAAACTCACGTCAAGGGCTTCACCGAGCGCCATCCCGGCGTGCCGGTTCCGCTGCGCGGCACCTATGCGGGCCTGGCGTCTCCGGCGTCCGTCGATCATCTGGTGAAGCTGGGCGTCACCGCGGTCGAGCTGTTGCCGATCCACGCCTTCGTCAACGACCGTCACCTCATCGACCGCGGCCTGACCAACTATTGGGGCTACAACAGCATCGGGTTCTTCGCCCCGGAGCCGCGCTACTTTGCCGGAAACCAGATGGGGCTGATCGGCGAGTTCAAGTCCATGGTCATGGCCCTGCACGAGGCGGGGATCGAGGTGATCCTGGACGTCGTCTACAACCATACGGCAGAGGGCAACGAACTGGGCCCGACGCTCAGCTTCAAGGGTATCGACAACGCCACCTACTACCGGCTCATCCCCGATCAGCCGCGCTATTACATCAACGAGACCGGCACCGGAAATACACTGAACACCAGCCATCCCCGGGTGTTGCAGATGGTGATGGACAGCCTTCGGTACTGGGCGACGGAGATGGGCGTGGACGGATTCCGATTCGATCTCGCAACCATCCTGGGCCGGGAACCCTACGGCTTCGATCCCCATGGCAGCTTTTTGGACGCGGTCCGCCAGGATCCGGTACTGGCCCAGGTGAAGCTGATCGCCGAGCCCTGGGACATCGGCCCGGGCGGCTATCAGGTCGGCAATTTTCCGCCAGGCTGGGCCGAATGGAACGACCGTTACCGCGACACCGTCCGCCGCTACTGGCGCGGCGACGAAGGAATACTGCCGGAGCTGGCGGCCCGGCTGACGGCCTCGAGCGACCAGTTCGCGCGGACCGGGAGGCGGCCCTGGGCGTCGGTGAACTTCATCACCGCCCATGACGGCTACACGCTGCACGACCTCGTCTCCTACAACGACCGCCACAACGAGGCCAATGGCGAGGACAATGCCGACGGTCACCAGGAGAACTATTCGACGAATTACGGGGTCGAGGGCCCCACCGACGATCCGGACGTGATCGAGATCAGGGAGCGGCACAAGCGCAGCCTGCTTGCGACGCTGCTCCTGTCCCAGGGCACGCCCATGATCCTGGCCGGGGACGAAATGGGCCGGACCCAGCACGGCAACAACAACGCCTATTGTCAGGACAACGAAATCAACTGGATCGACTGGGAGGGGCTGGACGAGGCCGGCCGCGACCTGTTCCGTTTCACCGCCCGGCTGATCGCGCTTCGCCGCCGCCATCCGGCGCTGCGACGGGACCGCTTCCTGTTCGGCGAGTCGAGGTCGGAGGATGGGGTCCCCGACATCGTCTGGTACGCCACCGACGGCACGGAGAAATCCGACGATCACTGGCAGGACCCGCTGGCCCGCTGCCTCGGCGTGATGATCAACGGCAAGGCCGATCCGCCGCTGTCGCGCTCGGGGCAGCCGGAACTTGATGCCAGTTTCCTGATCGTCCTGAACGCCCATCACGACGTCGTGCCGTTCACCCTTCCCGCCCCCTTCAAGGGCGGCATCTGGCGCCGCCTGGTCGACACGGCATCGCCAGACGACGACGAAGGGGACTTCGAGTGCGGCGAGACGATCGAAGTCGAGGCCCGGGCGCTTGCTCTTTTCCGGTGGAAGACCATCCGATGACGACGAGCTTCAGCCACAGCATGCCCTTCGGCGCGGAGCTGACCGCCGACGGCGCGGTCCGCTTCCGTCTCTGGGCGCCGGGCCAGCCGGAGATGGCGGTCGCGCTCGGGGGAAGTGACCTCGCCCTGGCCATGGATCCGATCGGGGACGGCTGGTTCGAGTTGGTGACCGACCGGGCAAGGCCCGGATCCACCTACCAGTTCGTGATGCCGGACGGGCTGCGTGTCCCCGATCCGGCGTCGCGGGCGCAACAGGACGATGTCAACGGACCGAGCCTGGTGATCGATCCCGCCTCCTACGGCTGGCGGAGCGGGAACTGGAACGGCCGGCCATGGGAGGACGCGGTCCTCTACGAACTGCATGTGGGCGCCTTCGGGAACGACGGCACGTTCGACGGCGTGCGCCGGCGCCTGGACCATCTGGCCCGAACCGGCATCACCGCCATAGAGCTGATGCCGGTCGCCGATTTCGCCGGGCACCGGGGCTGGGGGTACGACGGGGTTCTTCCCTTCGCGCCAGACCGGGCCTATGGCGGGCCCGACGCGCTGAAGCGCCTCGTCGATGAGTGCCACGGCCAGGGCCTGATGATCCTCCTCGACGTCGTCTACAATCATTTCGGACCGGAGGGGAACTACCTGCCCCTCCTCGCCCCCGCCTTCTTCACCGAGCGCCACCACACGCCCTGGGGAGCGGCCATCGACTTTTCCCGCCGGCAGGTGCGCGACTTCTTCATCCACAACGTGCTCTACTGGCTGACGGAATACCGCTTCGACGGCTTGCGCCTGGACGCAGTGCACGCGATCCTGGACGACAGCGATCCCCACATCCTGGTCGAATTGGCGGAGACGGTCCGCCAGGCGACCGCAGGGCGTCAGGTGCACCTCGTTCTCGAGAATGCCTCGAACGAAGCCCGCTACCTGAAGCGCGGCGCCGACGGCGCGCCGCTGCATTACACCGCCCAGTGGAACGACGACTACCACCACGTCGTCCATGTACTCCTGACCGGCGAGAAGGACGGCTACTATCGGGACTTTGTCGACGATCCCGCCGGGCGGCTGATGCGCGCCCTCACGGAAGGGTTCGTCTATCAGGGAGAGAATTCCGCGCATGAAGGCGGCGCGCCCCGGGGCGAGGCTTCGGGGCATCTGCCCCCGACTGCCATGGTCAACTTCCTCCAGAATCACGACCAGATCGGCAACCGGGCCATGGGCGAACGCCTGACGACCCTCGCTTCGGACGAGGCAGTCCGCGCGGCGCTTGCCCTCCTGCTGCTTGCGCCCCAGATCCCGATGCTGTTCATGGGCGAGGAATGGGGAGCGAAGGAACCCTTCCTCTATTTTTGCGACTTCCACGACCAGCTTGCCGATGCCGTGCGCGAAGGCCGGCGTCGCGAGTTCGCCGCCTTCGCCCGCTTCGCCGCGCCCGAGGCGCGCGAGGCGATCCCCGATCCGAACGCCGCCGAAACCATTGAGCGCAGCGTCCCGGCCTGGCCCGCGCGCGAGACCGAACGGCTGGCGGACGTCCGCACGCTCCTTTCCCTCCGGCGCGAGAGGATCGTCCCGCATCTTCGCGGCGCCGTGTGCGCCGGGAAGGCGGAACGCCCCAGTCCCGACAGCCCCGTCGCCGCCTCCTGGATATTGGGCGATGGGTCCAGGCTCAGCGTCGTCGCGAACCTGTCCGGATGGGCCGCCCCGTCCGGACCCGCTCCGGCCGGCGACATGCTTTTCGAAACCCATGAGGGGCTGGGCGACCGTGCGAGCGCGGGCAAGCTGCCGCCCTGGTCGGTGCTCTGGTGCCTCGACGGGGCGAACGCGACCGGCAGCGCGGCTTCATGAGCAGCCGGCCACAGGCGCTGCCGCGGGCGACGATTCGTCTGCAGCTTCACAAGGAATTCGGATTCGACGACGTAAGCGCGATCGCGCCCTATCTGGCCATGCTGGGCATCAGCCATGTCTACGCGTCACCGTTCCTGATGGCCCGGCCCGGATCGACCCACGGCTACGACATCACCGATCACAACCGCCTGAACCCGGAACTCGGGGACATGGACGCGTTCGAGCGGATGATCGGGCGCCTCCACGCCGGGAAGATCGGGCTGATTCTCGATTTCGTCCCCAACCACATGGGGGTCGGAAACGACAACCCCTGGTGGATGGACGTGCTCGAATGGGGCGAGGCAAGCCCCTTCGCCCGGTTCTTCGACATCGACTGGACGCCCGCCGACCCGACGCTGCGCGGGCGGGTCCTGCTGCCGGTTCTGGGGGATCACTACGGCGCGATCCTGGAGAAGGGAGAGCTGCAGCTGGCCTTCGAAGCCGAACGCGGCGCCTTCGTCGTCCGCTATTACGATCAGCGCTTCCCGATCGCGGTCGGGAGCTATGGCCGCCTGCTGCGACGGGTCCGGGAAGCGGCCGGCAACGATGCCGGTGAGCTCGATTCCTTGATCGACGAGTTCGAAGCGCTGCGGGCCGACCGTCGGTCGGTCCGGCAACAGGCCGTTATCCGGCAGTCGGCCGACCGGCTCAAGACGCGGCTCGCCTCGGCCGCCGCCATCCCCGCGATTACGACCGCCATCGACAGGACCGTCAGGAAGCTCAACGGCACACCCGGGGATCCCGGAAGCTTCCGCGACCTCCACGGGCTTTTGGAAGCCCAGTCATATCGTCTGGCCTTCTGGCGCGTTGCGACGGCGGAGATCAACTATCGCCGCTTCTTCGACATCAACGACCTCGCGGGCCTGCGCATGGAAGAGCCGGAGCTCTTCGAGGTCAGCCACCGGCTGGTGTTCCGACTTATCGCCGAAGGCAAGCTCCAGGGCCTCCGCCTGGACCACGTCGACGGACTCTTCGACCCGGTCGGCTACTGCCGACAGCTTCAGGACCGGACCGCCTATCTCCTCCCCCAGGAGACGACACGGCCCGGGGACGAAGAGAACGCCGAGCCGGCGGTCACCACCCGGGCGCATACGAACCCGCTTTACCTGCTGGTGGAAAAGATCCTCGCGCGTCACGAGAAGCTGCGCAGCGACTGGCCCGTGGACGGGACGACCGGCTACGAGTTCATGAACCAGCTTAACGGCCTATTCATCGATCCCCGGGCCGAGCGGGCCCTCGGCCTGCTCTACCGCCGCTTTACCGGAAGATCGGCATCTTTCGAGGACATGGCGATCGAGGCCAAGCGCCTCATCGTGGAAACGAGCCTCGCGAGCGAGGTCACCGTCCTGACGGGCCTCATGCATGCGCTTGCCCGGCAGAGCTGGGCGACCCGCGACTTTACCCTCTCGGGCATCCGGAAGGCGTTGGTTGGCATCATCACGCGCTTTCCGGTCTACCGCACCTACATCACGGCATCGGGCCCCGTGGAGGAGGACAGGCGCTATCTGGACTGGGCGACGGCCCAGGCCCGGAAGGCATCCCGGGAAGCGGACATCAGCGTCTTCGACTTTCTGCACGCGGTGTTGACGACCGACCTCGCGGCCGAGGGTCGACGCGGATACCGGCCGGACGACGTCCTTCGGACGGCGATGAAGTTCCAGCAGCTCACCGGCCCGGTCATGGCGAAGGCCATCGAGGATACGGCCTTCTACAGATATTTCCGTCTGGCCTCGCTGAACGAGGTCGGCGGCGACCCGACGCAGTTCGGCATCAGCGTCTCCGCCTTCCACTACTTGAACCGGGAGCGGCTGAAGACCCATCCCTTTACGCTGCTCGCCACCGCCACCCACGACCATAAGCGCGGCGAAGACACGCGCCTCCGGATCGACGCGATATCGGAACTGGCGGCGCCATGGATCAGGGGCGTCCGGCGCTGGAACGCCCTCAACCGCTTTCACCGCAAGGATCTCGGCGACACGGTCGCGCCCGACCCCAATGACGAGTACCTGATCTACCAGACCCTTCTCGGCGTGTGGCCGGCCGACTGGGCGGCCATGGACGCCGGCGCAAGACAGGTGCTGGCGGACAGGATCGTCGCCTATCTCATGAAGGCGGTCCGGGAAGCGAAGCTTCACTCGAGCTGGACCCAGCCCGACACGGAATACGAGACCGCCCTTGAAAGCTTTGTGCGGGCCGTGCTGGATCCGTCGAAGGCCGGCGCCTTCCAGGCCGACTTCGATCCGATCGCACGGGCGGCGGCGGTCGTCGCGGCCTGCCACGGGCTGGCGCAGACCCTGCTGAAGACGACCGTGCCCGGCGTGCCCGACATCTACCAGGGAACCGATTTCTGGGATTTCAGTCTGGTCGATCCCGACAACCGCAGGCCCGTCGATTACGAGGCGCGGAGGACGGCCCTGGAGCAAATCCCGTCGGCCGATCCGGCAGCGCTTCTCACGTCATGGACCGACGGTCGGATCAAGCAGTTCGTCCTCGGCCGCGTGCTCGCGCTCAGGCGTGCCCGGCCCGCCCTTTTTGCCGACGGAACATACGAGCCGCTGGAAGTCCGGGGCGCGCATGCCGACCGGCTGGTGACGTTCCGGAGACGGCTGGGCGACGAGGCGCTGATCGTGATCGCCCCCCGCCTTGTCGCGCCCTTGATCCGAGATCGAGGCCATCCCGGATTCCCGCCGGATGTCTGGGAGGATACGGTGATAGATCTGGGCGAGGATACGCCGTCCGCCGGCTTCACGGATATTTTCACCGGAAAGACCGTTTCGGCGCGGATGCTGGCGGTCGGCGGTGTCCTCTCGCCGCTCCCGGTCGCCTGCTTGGCGGTGCAGGGCGGCTGAACGCGGGCGCCCTCAGCCGCCTGTCTTTTGGGGATTGTACGAAGGCGGATCGCTCGCGGGGAACGACTCCTCGACCGCCTCGTCCACGGCATCCTCATCCCGGTCCCTGTCCGGCCGCTCCTTGCCAGAGGATGGCTTCTTCTGCCCGTCCTTGGGGCCCGTGCCGCTCTCGCCCGGCTTCATCGCTGTTGACTCCACGCTTCTGGTTTGGACCTCATCGGATGCAACGGCCACGGACAGACCCGCGTTCCCGACGGCGCCGTCAGGCTTCGGCGGTTGCGCCAACCCGCGTCCCTGGGCCTGGACGTCCTGCATCGAAAGCCGTGACCGATTCCGGTCACCCAGGATCAGGCGGACGCCCCGCTGGTAGGTCAGATAGGCCCAAAGCCACTGCACGCTGACGAGAACGCGGTTGCGGAACCCTATCAGCAGGAAGACGTGGACGACGCTCCACAGCAACCAGGCGACGAACCCCGCCGTCCGCCACCAGCTGAAATCCGCGACGGCCTGATTGCGACCGATCGTCGCCATGTTTCCATAGTTGCGGAACTTGAAGGGACCCGGCCAGGGACGCCCCTGTGCCTGCGCCGCAAGCGCCCGGCCCAGATACTCGCCCTGCTGCTTGGCCACCTGCGCTAGCCCCGGAAGCGGTTCGCCGTCTTCCCCCTTGGCGTGCGCCGCGTCGCCGATGACGTAGACGCCGTCGTGCCCGGGCACGGCAAGATTGGCGTCGACGAGCACCCGCCCTGCCCGATCCGTCTCTACCCCCAGCCATTTCCCGGCCGGCGAGGCGGCGACGCCAGCCGTCCAGACGATGGTACCGGCCGGAATGCGTTCCCCGCCGGCGACCACATAGTCCTCCCCGACATCCTCCACCGGAGCGTTGAACCGGAGTTCCACGCCCCGACCCTCCAGAANGCGCTGGGCGTGAGAAGCCAGCTTTTCGGGAAACGGGCCGAGAAGCCGCGGCATCGCCTCCACGAGCACGATCCGAGCGTCGGCCGGGCTGATGCGCCGGAAATCCCGTCTCATCGTATGTCTCGCCAGTTCGCTGACGGCGCCCGCCATCTCGACGCCGGTGGGACCGCCGCCGACCAGGACGATCGTCATGAGCGCCGCCCGGCGAGCGGCGTCGTCNGTGCGCTCCGCCTCCTCGAAGGCNATCAGCAGCTTGTTCCGGATCTCCTGGGCATCCGCGATGGATTTAAGGCCGGGGGCATGGGTTGCCCATTCCGGGTGCCCGAAATAGCTCTGCCCGGAACCCGTCGCGATGACCAGGACGTCGTAGCCGATCTCGCCGGTCTTCGTGACTACGCGGCGCCTTGCGGTGTCCACCCCCGTCACCTCGTCCAGACGGACTTCCACATTCCGGTCGCGCGCCAGAACCTGCCGGATCGGTTCCGCGATGTCGCCCGGCGACAGGGCGGCCGTTGCGACCTGATAGAGCAGCGGAACGAAGAGATGGAAGTTCTGNCGGTCGATCAAGGTCACTCGGCACGGGGCGCCTCCCAGGCGACGCGCTACCGAGAGCCCCCCGAATCCGCCGCCGATCACGACGATATGGGGTCCGACCGCCGCCGGCTTCNTCTCCTGCAATGCTTCCATCGATCTGCCCTCTCGTCTGGCGGCGGAACATCCCGAAAAGGGGCGACGTTCCCGGAAGACCGNAAGCGCCTTCNGAGGCGAGCACGAACGCCATGACCGCAGATCAACCTTCCGCGACCGGACCGACCCGTCTGCGCGACCGCACGGACCGCNGCCTGGCCGGAGACAAGGTCCCGGCTCCCGACCCGGCAGCCGCACCGCTCGGGACGGACGACGAGGCGGCCGGGGCGCGGCCNGACGACGCCGATACCGATGCAGAGCACAACGATGCCCGCNCCGGCTTCGTTCACCGCCCGATCGCCGCGGATTCGGGCCCGTTGCGCAGGACGGCTTCCGACCGGACATCGATGGTGCTCTGGGTGGCCGCAACCGGGATCGTCTGTCTGTCGGCCTTGGTGGTCGGTGTGGCCACCCTGCCCTAGGATTGCCGGAGTCCCAGNAACGCCTGTTCGCGGAAATCCGCCAGCAGCTTCAGACGGTCGAGATCCGCGATCGTGATCCAACGCCGTTGCAGGTCGATCAACCCCTCCCGGCGGAGGGCGCGCAGGGTCCGGTTCATGTGAACCCCGCTCAGGCCCAGCATGTCCGACAGTTCGACCTGGGAAAGCGGAAGCCGGAAGTGCGGATCGCCGACNAACCCGACGGCCCGCAGGCGATGATAGAGTTCCAGCAGCAGATGAGCGGTTCTTTCTCGGGCGTTCATGCGGCCAAGCCGCANGACATGCTCCTGAAGCTCAGTCATGTCGCGTTCGATCATCCAGGCGAAGGCCGCCGTCAGCGCCGGCGACCGGCACAGGAGGGAGTTCAATGCATCCGCGGAAATGTCGGCGATCTCGACCGGGGTGAGGCTGGACAGCGAGACCGGCGCCGGTTTCGGAAAATGGCCGAACAGACCGAACAGGTCGCCCGGCAACAGAAACCCCACGATCTGACGGCGGCCGTCAGACAGGCTCTTCCATGAATAGACCCAGCCGCTTCGAAGAACGATCGGTCCGTCGAAGGCACGCCCCTCGCGCAGGATATCGCTCTTTGCGGGAACGGATCGGGTTTCCGACTGAATCGCCTCCAGCGCCCCGATATCNTCGGGACCGAGCGGGTTTGCGATGCTGATCTTGCGGGCGAGTGCGCTCGGCCCGCTCGGCGTGGTTCGAGTATGCATCGGCCCGATCCCGGTCAGCGATCCGCCCGACATACGAGGGCGCTACGGCCCGTGCCCGATATAGCCCGCTAGCGAACCTTACGAGGGAGAGGCAGCAACCGCACCCACGCTGTCCGGACCGGCGCCGGCAACCGAAGACACCAGCTTGGGGTGGCCGGTCAGGCGCGCACGGAAGTTGGCGATGGTACGCTTCAGGCCCGCATCCAGATCCGTGCTCGGCTGCCAACCCAGCAATTCACGGGCCTGGGATATGTCAGGCCGCCGGCGGCGCGGATCATCGATCGGCAGGGGCAGGAATTCAATCTTGGAGCTCGACCGGGTCAGGCTCAGAACCCGCTTCGCAAGGTCGAGAACCGAAAGCTCCGTCGGATTGCCCAGATTGACCGGTCCGACGACCCCCTCGGGCGAGCCCATGAGACGCTCGAGCGCTTCTGCCAGATCGGCGACATAGCAGAAGGAACGGGTCTGACTGCCGTCTCCGTAGACGGTGAGCGGCTGCGCGCGCAACGCCTGAAGAACGAAGTTCGAGACGATTCGGCCGTCGTTCTGGTGCATCCGCGGCCCATAGGTGTTGAATATGCGCGCGACCTTCACCGGCACGCCGTGGCGGCGGTTGTAGTCGAAGAACAGCGTCTCGGCGCAGCGCTTCCCTTCATCGTAGCACGCCCTGGGGCCGATCGGATTGACATTGCCCCAATAGCTTTCGCACTGGGGATGGACGTCGGGATCGCCATAGACTTCGCTGGTCGACGCCTGGAGGATCCGAGCCCCGAGCCGCCGCGCGAGTTCCAGCAGGTTGAGCGAGCCAACCACGCTGGTCTTCAGCGTGTGGACCGGATCGTGCTGGTAGTGCACCGGAGAGGCCGGACAGGCGAGATTGTAGATCTCATCGACGTCCACCGAAAGCGGCTCGATGATGTCGTGCTCGATCACCTCGAACCTGGGGTTGGCCTTCAGATGCGCGATGTTTTCGCGAGATCCTGTCAAATAATTGTCGACGCAAATGACGAAATAGCCTCGCTCAAGCAAGCGTTCGCAAAGGTGAGATCCCAGAAATCCGGCACCACCGGTCACCAGTACGCGCTTCATGACGGGGCTTCTCATTCTTTCCTCCTGGAGCTGAAACGTCGTTCACTGGTTCCAGGTTCTAGAGACGGCAGAACCGTTTCACCCACCTTCGTCGTTCGCCAGCCATCCGGCTCACGCTTCGGCCGGCTGTAGGACGGAGGACGGCGACGCCGTCAACGGTCGTTTGCCGACCTCCGCGATGAATCCCAGAAGCTCCGCCGCCCTGTGGGCGGCGGTATGGGCCGAGAGCACCCGCCGACGCGCCGCCGCGGCGATCGCCCGACGCCGGTCGTCCGGGAACTCGACCAGGTAGCGGCAGACGTCGTCGGAGCTACGGGCGATCAGGATCTCCTCCCCCGGCACGAAGAGGCATTCCAGCCCCGGCCAGGAATCGCTGATGACCGGCACACCACAGGCCGCGGCCTCGAAAAGACGTACCGAGGGCGACCAGCCCGCGGCGACCATGTCCGCACGCGTCAGGTTCAACGTGAAGCGCTGGGCGCTGTAGAAGGACCGGTGCCGACCGGGCGGCAGATGTTCGATGCGCTCCACATTCACTGGCCAGGAAATGCCGACGGGATATTGCGGTCCGGCAACCACGAAGCGGCGGCTCGGCATCGCCGTCGCCGGCTTCAGCATCAGCTCCGCCAGTCCGGGTTGCCGGTCCTCGCTGTACGTCCCGATATAGCCCACGTCCCACCGGATTGGCTGGACGCTCGGATAGTGGAGGTCCGGGTCGACCGAACAGTAGAGGGCCCGCGCCCTGGGGGCGCCGTAACGCTTTTCCAGGAGGTCCAGGGTCGGACCGCCGGTGAAGGAGAGATAGAGGTCGAAGCCCGGGATCAGATCCGCCGACAGGTACTCCTCGTCCCCTCGCGACAGCCTGGTGAGGGTGACCGGCGTGTCGATGTCNTAGAATGCCGTCACCCCCGTCGCCGTCTCCTGGACCCAGCGCCCCACCGCGACCCCGTCCGACACGTAGGAACCGACGATCACGCAGTCGGCCTTGCGCACGAAGGCCGCATAGTCCTGCTGCAGCTCGGCAAGATCGTGGTAGAGGCATGTCCTCCCGTAAGGCGGGTCGGGCAGATCCCGATGCATTGCATACCAAGGGACGTCCCGTTCGAGGAACAGCACCTCATGCCCCAGACGGGATAGTTCCCGGACCAAGCCGCGATAGGTCGTGGCATGGCCGTTGCCCCAGGACGAGGTGATCGAGAGGCCGAGAATGACGATGGAAGTCATACCGCCTCCTGCGCCCGGCCGACCGCGCTGCCGCACAGCAGCGCTTCGACCTGTGCGGCCCGNTGATCGTAGGTATGATGGGCAAGCACGCGGCGGCGCGCGGCGGCNCCGATCCGCCTTGCGCGCTCGGGANCGAGCNCGATCAGGTGATCGGCGACTTCCCGACCGTCCCTTGCAACNAGGATCTCGGTGTCCGGCTCGAGGAAGAGGTCGATGCCTTTCCAGGCGTCCGTGATCAGGCAGGCACCGGCACCAGCCGCTTCGAAGACCCTCGTCGCAGGAGAAAAGCCGTTCATCGCCATGCTTTCGCGGCTGATGTTGAGGACAGCGCGCGCCGAACAGTTCAGGGCATTGTGATCACGGGTAAAGACATGGCCCAGGACCTGGACATTCTCCGGACAGCGCTTGTCGGACCAGCCGTTTCCGGCCAGAAGGAAGCGCTGGCGAGGGGCAGCTTCGGCAGCCGNAAGGAAGAACTGCTCGACCCGTTGCTCCCGGTCCGGCAGCCGNTTGCCGAGGAAGCTGAGATCGGCGGCGAACCGGTCCTGGGCNGGCACCGGGTGATGGGTGCGCGGATCGACGGCGTTGTAGACCGGGACGCAATCCCGCGCCCCGAAGGACAGATAGTCCCGGACCACCGGATCGCCGCCGCCNTAGGTGAGCACGAGATCGTAGCGGGGTACCAGCCGCCGCAGGCCGGCANCGGGGTCGGATCGCATGGCGGCGAGCGTTGCGGGCGCATCGACGTCCCAGTATATGGCGATCGCGTCCGGCGCCTTGACGGCGAGCACCCCCTCCTCCAGCAGGTCGTCGAAGACGCCGACACCGCTTGCCTTGACGATCACATCGGCGTGGCGGCCCGCCTCCAGGGCTCCGGCGACCCCGCCCGGGGTCGCTTCATAGATGACCACCCGCGCCCAATCCGGTTCGGCAATGTCCCGATGACGCTGCCGGTCGAAAGCATCCGGCTCGAAGAAGGTGATCCGGTGGCCGCGTCTCGCGAGAGCATGGAGGAGCCCCCGGTAATAGGTCGCAGCGCCGTTCCAGTACGCTGAGAGAAGGCTGGACCCGTAGAAGGCGATGTCCATCATGCCGCTCCTATGGGGGTTTCGGCGAGAGCCCCGCGTCCCATTTCGGCCAGGATGCCGAGCAGCTGATCGACCCGATGGGCGCAGGTGTGACGTGACCGGACCGTCTCCAGGCCGGAGGACGCCAGCTCGGCGGCCGCGTCCGGATCCGACAGGAGGAGGCGCAGCGCATCGACCATCTGCCGGCCGGTGCGCACGCAAAGGAAGTCGCGACCTGGCCGGAACATCCCCTCAGCGTCCTCCCAGGGAGCGGTGATCAGCGGAATTCCACAGGCTAGGGCCTCGAAGACACGGATGGTCGGTATTCCGGGAAGCGCCCGTGCATAAGGCCCGCGCGGGATATGGGCGGTGGCTCGGAACCTGGCGAAGACCTCCGGCACCGAATGGTTGGGAAGCCATCCGCCGTATCGGGCCCCCGCCCGGGAGAGCTCCGCCACCGCCTCCTTCGGATAGCGGACGCCGTGGATCAGAGCCGAAAGGCCCAGCTCGCGGATCGGATCCAGCAGGAACTCGCGGATCTCGGCCGACCGTTCCCCGTCCCCCCAGTTCCCGATCCAGACCAGATCCCCGTCGCGGGCGATGCCTGGGCAAGGCCTGAAGACGGAGATGTCCGCGGCTTCATGCCAGGTCCAGGCGCGCCGAGCCCAGCCCTCGCGCAGGTAGATCTGGCGCAGCACCTCGCCGAAGCACAGCACGCCGTCGAAGCCGGAGAAATCGTTCGCCGCGATCGAGCTGGGATCGGTGACCGCCCGGTGATGGGTGTCGTGGAAGAACAGACGGTAGCGCCCGCCCCGGATGCGGTGCTGCCCGATGCGATGCACCAGGGCCGGGTCCGTCCATTCATGCACGAGAACCGCGTCGGCCGCGTCCAGCACCTGGTCCAGATCGATCAGCTCCGGGTCATAGGTGGCGGAGGAAAGATCGGGATAGACGCGCCGGAACGCGGCAACGGCCGCCGGCCCCTGCTCCCGCACCAGGTTCGACCGCGACCAGCCGCCCTCGGGTTCAAGGACGCGGACCTGGTGCCCCCGCCTTTGCAGCTCGCGGACGACGCCGCGCAGGAAATGCGCGTTGCCGTGATTCCAGTCCGAAACCAGAGAGTGACAGAACATCACGAAACGCATGGTCACCCCCCGGCCTCGAGCGCCGCGGGACCGGCTTCCGCGAAGACCGGCCGCCGGGATGCGGCGAGGCGCCGATAGAGCGCCAGGGTGTCGTCCGCCATCCGGTCGGCCGGAAACGAAAGGCCCCTCCCCCGCGCGGCGGCGGCCAGCTTTGCCCGCAGTTCCGCATCCCGGATGATCCGGTTGAGCGCATCGTGCAAACCCTTGCCGTCGTCGGGATCGACGAACAGCGCGGCGTCGTCCCAAAGCTCGCGGAAGCTCGGGATATCGCCGAGCACCAGGGCGCAGCCCGAAAGCGCCGCTTCCAGGACGGCGAGCCCGAACGGCTCGTAGCGTGCCGGCGAGACGAAGACCGAGGCCCGTCCCATCCATCGGGCAAGCGTTGCCTCGTCGAGGCGGCCCAGGGCCTGCAGATGGCTGCTCGCCACCAGGCGCCCGTCCGGCGCACGATCGTCACCGGCGACCAGGACCGGCCACGCCAAGTCCGGCGCTATTTCGTCGAGGCTCCCAATGTTCTTCGCCTGGTCCCACAGACGTCCGGCGCAGAGGATTACGGGCTCCTTCTCATGCGCCGGGCCGAACCCGTCAGGTCCGCGCCCGTTGTGGATGACCGAGGCATGGGGCAAGCGTCCAAAAAGCCCTTCCAAAAGCTCCAGGAAGGCGGCCGTGGGCGCCACGACCGCGTCGGCCTCCCGCAGTCCGCCGGACACCGCCAACCCATATCCGTCCCAGTCCGCCGGCGGGACTTCCCCGTGCACCGCATGCCACCAGGAAAGAACGCAGGAATGGGCCACGACCAGTTTCGGCGCCGCGAAGGGCGCGGCGCCGTGGCAATAGCCGTTCAGATGGACGATGTCGGGGCGGTGACGCCGCTCGAGATCGAGGAGCCAGTCCTCGGCCTCCCTCCGGTCCGCGGCCGCACCCGGCATCCATTCGAGCCTGAAGTCGCCATGCACGTGCCCGATCCCGAGCGCGGCCAGCGCACGCCGCTGTCCGTCCGTCGGCGCAGGCCCCATCGTCGCCAGCACGACCGAGAGCCCGCGCCGCGCGAGGCGTTCGGAAAGCTGGACCGCATAGCTCCACACCCCGCCGACCGCATCCGCGGTCATCAGCACCGTCCGAACAGGGCTTGCCGATCCCCTGTTCATGCGACGGGCCGCCGTTCCAGGTGATCCAGCGGCAGCGGACGCTGGTCCTGGATATCGCTGAACGCTTCGAACTGACGAAGATAGTACTCGTGCGCCCGCTCCCAGGCGTCGTCGTCGGGAAGCCCCCAAAGCTTCCGGTAATCGGGCGACCCCGGATAGGGGTAGAGCGGCACCGGGTCGTTCGCCCAGACGCCGTGTCCGCGCATCCGCTCGCGCCAGGCCTGCACCTCGTCGGCGTCATCATCCGCCACCGCAATGAGATTCGCCTGTACGAACGGAATCCGGCGCCGGGCGTAGATCAGGCGCTCCGTCAGCTNCTCGGTAGACATCCGGCAATTCTTGTCGAGCGCGGCGCGCCCCTCGACGGAAAGGCTTTCGACCCCGGCCTCGATCGAAACGCAGCCGGCCTCCGCCAGGAGGTCGATCATCTCCGGTTTCCAGAGGTCGATCCGCGTCTGGATGCCGAACCGCAGCCCCCGCCCGATCAGGGCTTCGACGAGCGCGCGGTTGGCGAGGAAGATCTCGTCCACGAAGTAGAGGTATTCGACCCCTTGTCGGCGGAACCCGTCGATCTCCTCGATCACCGCCTCCAGGGCCCGCCGGCGATAGCCGTTCCGGAAATTTTCCTTGGCGCAGAACGAACAGCGATAGGGACAGCCCCGCGACGCCTCCACCTCGGCGCCGGGCCCCCCTTCGGAGGGGTCGAAGCGGTGATGGTGGTGGCGATGGCGGTGGACGACCTCATCCGGCCAACTAAGCGCCGGCATGGCCGCGAAGTCGACCGCCTGCGGCCCACCCTGAACTCGGATTTCACCGTCATCAGCATAGCACAGCCCCGGAACGCCCTCCGGCGGCTCGCCGTCCGCGAGGCGCACAAGCGTCTCCTCGCATTCGCCCATGACGACGTAGTCGACGCCGAGCTTCCGAAGCGCGGCGCGCGGTGTCGTCGACCCGTGCGGACCGACGGCGACCGTGACCCCGGCAATGTCTCCGACCGCCTCGAGAAGCCGCTGCGGCACGCCGAGCTCAGGCTGGGCACAGCGCCAGAAAAGATAGGTAGGGGCCGTCGTCACCACGGTGACGTCGGGACGGAAGCCGATGAGCCGTTCGCGAATGCGCTCGGCCGGCAGACCGAACATGTGTCCGTCAATGATCTCCGCCGCGTGCCCCCGCCTCTCCAGGAGGGCCTTCGCATAGCCGAGTTCCAGGGGCAGATGCGGCTCGCGGCAGCCGAAATAGATCGACCCTTCGAAGCTCCAGTTCGGATTGACGAGGGCGTACCTCATGCCGGCAATTCCTCCATGCTCCGGGGCGCGGATCGCCTGCGCAGCCAATCGAAGAGGCGGTGGATTCCGGTTTCGGCGTCAATGCCGGGCCGCCAGCCCGTGGCGGCCCGGAAGGCGCTGGTATCGGACACGTAATAGGCCTGGTCGCCCGGCCGCCAGGGCCCGAATTCGATGAGCGGCTCGCGGTTCTGGATCCGGGTGATGAGGCCCAGCACATCCAGAAGGCTGACCGCATTGCCAGCCCCTCCGCCGAGATTGAAGATCCGCCCGGTCAGCCGGCCCATCCGCGCCTGGGCCAGCCGGTAGGCGTTCACGGCATCGCTGACATAGAGGATGTCCCGGACCTGCTTGCCGTTGCCGTAGATCGTGATCGGGCGGCGCGCGATCGCCGAGATCAGGAAATGTGCGACCCAGCCCTGATCCTCCGTGCCGAACTGCCGCGGTCCGTAGAGGCAGCTCATCCGAAAGACAACGGCCGGCAGGTTGTAGACCCGCGCATAGTCCCGCACATACTGGTCGGCCGCCCCTTTCGAGCATCCGTAAGGGCTGTGCAGATCGAGGCTCCACCGCTCGTCGATCCCGTTGTCCCTGATATTCGGGTCCGCCGGCTGGTACCGGGTCTCCTCCTCGACCAAAGCCAATTCGTCGAGCCGGCCATAGACCTTGTTGGTCGACGCAAAGACCAAGGGAGGGGGCGACGGCCTCGCCCGCAGCGCCTCGAGCAGGTTCACCGTCCCTCGGGCATTGACCTCGAAATCCGTAACCGGATCCGCAAGGCTGGTGGTCACCGCCACCTGCGCGGCGAGGTGATAGATCTCGCAGGCCTGGGCGACCGCCTCCTTCAGGGTGTCGAAATCCCGGACGTCGGCGATCTCGGCCGCGATGCGCTCGCCGTGGCGTTCGCGCAGCCAGGCAAGGTTTTCCTCGACCCCGCACCGTTCAAGCTTGTCATAGACGAGGATCTGGTGACCTTCCTCCGCCAGCCGGTCGGCGAGGTTCGAGCCGATGAAGCCGGCGCCGCCCGTAATGACGATGCGGCTCCCCCGCCGGTGCACGGCAGGGGCCGGCCGACGGGCGGGCTCACGGCCGGTTTCCGGCGCGCCGTCCTCGCCCGCGGGATTGTCCGGGTTCATGCCACCAGCCCGCGGGCAGAGAGTTCCGCTGCGGCCTGGTCAACCCTGTCTATTGCGATCTGCCCCTCCAGCCATTCGACCAGGTCGCCGAGCCCGGATTCGAGGTCGTATCGTGGTTCGAAGCCCAGGCGCTCCCGCGCCAGGGTCATGTCCGCGAAGCAGTGGCGGATATCGCCGACCCTGTAGCGCCCGGTGATCTCGGGCCGGATTTCGGGCTTGCCCAACGCGTCGGCCAGCCGGACCGCCACCTCATCGATCGTGTAGCTCCGGCCGCTTCCGACATTGATGGCGAGCCCCGTGGTTTCTGGCCTTTCGAGCGCAAGCCGGCAGGCGCAAGCCACGTCCCGGACATGGACGAAGTCGCGCCGCTGCTGCCCGTCCTCGTAGATGAGCGGCGGCCGACCGTTCATGAGCCTGGACGCGAAGATCGCAAGGACGCCCGTATAGGGATTGGAAAGCGCCTGGCGCGCGCCGAACACGTTGAAGAAGCGAAGGGCTGTCGCGGCAATGCCGTAGGCGCCCCCCACGATCAGCGGCATGCGCTCCTGGACGTACTTGCCGAGCGCATAGACAGAGGCGAGAGACGGTTGCTTGTCTTCGGGCGTCGGCAGCGGCTGAAGCGGTGTCCCGTCCTCCGCCAACGGATCCCAGTCACCATTCTTGAACTGCACGGACTGCCGCGCCGCGTTCTCTATCCGGCGCCCCTCCGGCCCCAGATAGAGCCCTTCGCCGTAGATGCTCATCGAAGAGGCGGTAATCAGCCGCTCGACCGGCCGCTCGATCAACGCCTGCAGCAGCACCGCGGTGCCCAGGTCGTTCACGGCCGTATAGTCGTCGATCCGGTACATACTCTGCCCGACCCCGACCAGGGCGGCCAGATGGAAGACCGCATCGACGCCCTCGAGCGCGCGTCTGAGCGCCGCACCGTCGCGCACGTCTCCCACGACAAGCTCGACGTCCCGCGACAGGTAACGAGGCCGGGCGCCATCCGGATGGACCTGCGGATCGAGGCTGTCCAGCACCCGGACCCCGTATCCTTGCTCCAGAAGGTCGTCTGCCAGATGCGAGCCGATGAACCCGGCGCCCCCGGTGATCAGGATGATCTTGGGCATACTGTCCCCGTTGCGTTCGATTTCGAAACACATCGATCTTCATTGGAGTTCCTGATCCGGGCATCGAACGGGCCGAGGGGCCGACTACGGGCTGCGTTCCCAAGTAGCCCGGCCACAACACTCCGTAGCCGGGCCGGCCGCCCGGGAATTTTCGAACTTGCTGAAACCTCGCCTTCCCTCGGCAGTTTTCATCGGAACCGCATGACCACGGACATTCATGGGTAGGGGAACGGAATGGCGACGGTGGTGCCCGTCATCCTTGCAGGCGGCTCCGGGACGCGTCTCTGGCCGCTCAGCCGCGAGGATTGCCCCAAGCAGTTCCTGCGGATCGGCGGAACCGGCTCGCTGCTCCAGCAGACCGTCCGCCGGGCGCTGGCTGCAGCCCCGGCGGACCGGATCCTCACGGTCGCGGACGAGCGGCATTTCCTCATGCTTCTGGACGAGTACGACGAGGTCGATCCGGCCCTTGCCGACGGGATCCTGCTCGAGCCCTCTGGCCGCAACACCGCCGCCGCGCTGGCCTATGCCGCAATCATCGCCGAGGAACGCTGGCCGGACACGATCCTCTGGGCAATGCCGGCCGATCACGTCATCGATAACGAGGACAGGCTGCGGCGGGTCTTCAAGGATGCCTGCGCCGCCGCCGAAGCGGACTGGATCGTCACCTTCGGCATCACGCCGAGCCGTCCGGAGACGGGCTTCGGATATATAGGCCGGGGCGAATGCCTGCCGGACCGGGACGGCGTCTTCAGGGTCGCCGACTTCATCGAGAAGCCGCCCCTGGAGGAGGCCGAACGGCTGGTCGCCAACAAGGATTACTGCTGGAACAGCGGCATGCTGCTGACCCGGGCCCGGACCTTCCTGGACGAGCTTGCGACCCATGCTCCGGGCCTCAACCTCGCGATCCGTCGGGCCCTGGCAGCCAGACGGCGGGACCGGCCGGTCCGGGTCAGTGCCGATCTCTACGCCCGGATCCCGACCGAGCCCTTCGACAAGGCGGTGCTGGAGCGGTCCGACCGCGTCGCGGTCGTTCCCTGCGACCTCGGCTGGTCCGACGTCGGCACCTGGAACAATCTCTGGGAACTGCTGCCGCGCGACGCCGACGGGAATGCCGTCCAGGGGCCGGTGGTCCTGGACCGGACGGGAAACTGCCTGCTGCACGCAAACCGCAGGCTGGTCGCCTGCACAGGGGTCCATGATCTCGTGGTGGTGGAAACGCCCGACGCGGTACTGGTCGCCGACCGTTCCGATGCCACTGGAATCCGGCAGATCCTGGAGCGGTTGAAGACCGAGAACCGTCCGGAAGTGTCGAACGGCGCAACGCATCGGGAATCCTGGGGACATCGCCACCTGCTCCATCGCAGCCCCGTAGTCGACATCGAGGAACTCGTGATCCTGGAGGGCCGGCAGCACAGCGCCGATTCCACCGCAGACGCAGGGCGCCTCTGGATCGTCACCGGCGGACGGGGCCGGATCGTCCAGGGAGGATCCGGCACGGAGATCGGCGCCGGCGACACCGTCGAGATCCCTCCGGGAAAGGCGCTTCGCCTGGAAAATATGGGCCCCGATCCCGTTCGCCTGATCGAGATCCGCCATGGAAGCCCGCAAGGGGCCGCGGACGCCCCTTTGCCCGAAGGGGTTTCCGCGAGATCGCGGGTCGCCTCCTGAACGGCCATAAGGACGCGCAATCCCGCGCCCGCCCTTTCCCCTTACACCCCCGGGGAGCGCGCGCGCCGGGGCAGTCCCATCCGCCGGCGCCGCGCCCGGAACCGCCAGCGCCGGATCAGGGCCGCGATCAGGAAACCCGTTGCCACGCCGCCCATGTCAATCAGCCAGTCGACGATGCGCGGCGTCCGGCCGACGGAAAAGAACTGCAGAACCTCGCTCACGGCGGCCAGGAGGGCGAAGCCTGTGGCGTGGGCAAGACCGCTTTCCGCCGGGCGAAGCCGGCGCAGCAGCAGGGCCATCAGCGCAAACATCAGGTAATGGGCATAGGCTTCGACCGGAACCGGAGCGAAGATCCCGCCCGGCCCCTCAGGCGACCGTCCCGACATCGGATCCCCGGGGCCGAGGAGCGCATTGACGATCGGCTGCTTGATCTCCTGCGGCATGAGGATGCCGCCCAGCGCCAGGCCGACCGGCACCGCAAGCGTCAGGCGTTCCCGCCAATCCGGAAAGGCCCGCCATAGGCGCCATCCGACCGCGATCAGCGCAACGGCCCATGCCGCCATCAGCGAGCGCTCCACCGGAGCGGCGAAGGGGGCGATCGCAACCGGAACCAGGGACAGGCCCCGGACATGCATCTCGCCGCTGGTCCAGGCAAGCTGTAGGCCTACCGTAACGCTCGGTGACCCTTCGGGCACTTCCAGGACCGTCTCTTGGGCCCGCCAGCCGCCGTCACGCCTGAAGCTCTCCAGAACGAGGATGCTGTCCCACAACGGGCTGCCGGCTGCATCGTTCGGCACGATGTAGATGCGGGCCGAATGCCACTGCTTCGTCCCCGCCCGCAAGCGGTTCGCGGCGCTCTCTCCATGGAGGCGCACGGCCCTGACGCCTTCGGGCAGCACGACCGTCTGCCTCAGGCCGATCTGTTGCGAGGTGTCGTCGTTGGCAAGGCTGACCACCCCCTGTCCCGCCGTCACGGACGAAGCCGGTCCGTCGATCCGCCAGGCGGCGAAACCGTTCTGGAATCCGGGATTGGAAAGGAGGTCAGGGCCTGTCGGCTGATAGCGCGGAGCGAGGACGAAAAAGGCCACCGTGACCGTGCAGAGCCCGATGACGATCCCGCCCCATGGCGCCCACCGGCGCAGAACGCTCTTCGTCACGCTCGGTTCTTCATCACCATGCGATAGATGACGAGCAGGATGATCGCGCCGACAACGGCGCCGATGAAGCCGGCCGCGTCGTTGGGGCCGTACCAGCCGATCGCCCGGCCGAGCCAGGTCGCGACCAGAGCCCCGGCGATGCCCAGCAGGATGGTGATGATGAAGCCCCCCGGGTCCCGCCCAGGCATCAGCAGCTTTGCTACGATGCCGGCCAGGAGGCCGATGATGATGGTTATGATGATGCCCATGGTCCGGCTTCCCCCGCGGAAATGGTTCGAACACCGGACTAACGCGGAATGGCCGCTTGGGTTGCCGACCTGATTGAAGGTGCGGGCGGGAATCGGGCCCTTCCGCCCGCACCGATTATCGCTTCCTAGCGCACCCTTCCCTCGCGCCACGCTTGGATCAGCGTGTCGTAGGCAACCGTCTGGCCCGGCTCCTTCTCGTTCTCCACGGGCGGCTTCGGCGCGCCCGGCTGGTCGAACCAGTACTGGGCGTCCCGTTCCTCGTTCAGCTTGGGCCCGCAATCCCCCAGCACGCCCGCGCGCTCGAGCCGCCGCAGGATGTCGTCCTGCTGTTCGGCCAGGCTGTCCATGGCTTCCTGGGGCGTCTTTTCGCCGGTGACCGCTTCCGCCACGTTCTGCCACCAGAGCTGGGCGAGCTTCGGGTAATCCGGCACGTTGGTGCCGGTCGGGGTCCAGGCGACCCGGGCGGGGCTGCGGTAGAATTCGACCAGGCCGCCCAGCTTGGGCGCGACCTCGTCCATGGCGGCCGAGCGGATGTCGGATTCCCGGATCGGCGTCAGCCCGACAAGCGTCTTCTTCAGCGAGGTCGACTTGCAGACGCAGAACTGGGCATAGAGCCAGGCGGCCTGGCGCCGCTCGACCGGCGTGCTCTTCATGAGGGTCCAGGAGCCGGCGTCCTGGTAGCCCAGCTTCATGCCCTCTTCCCAATAGACGCCGTGCGGCGACGGCGCCATCCGCCATTTCGGGGTACCGTCCTCGTTCACNACCGGCAGCCCGGGCTTGGTCAGGTCGGCGGTGAAGGCCGTATACCAGAAGATCTGCTGGGCGATNTTGCCCTGGCCAGGCACCGGGCCGGCTTCCGAGAAGGTCATGCCGGCCGCCTCGGGCGGCGCATATTTCTTCAGCCACTCGATATACTTCGTCAGGGCGTAGACGGCAGCGGGGCCGTTGGCGTCGCCCCCGCGCGTGACGCTGGACCCGACGGGGCGGCAATCCTCGACCCGGATGCCCCATTCGTCGACCGGAAGCCCGTTCGGGATACCCTTGTCGCCGGCCCCGGCCATCGACAGCCACGCATCCGTGAAACGCCAGCCGAGCGACGGGTCCTTCTTGCCGTAGTCCATGTGGCCATAGACCCTGACGCCGTCGATCTCGCGGACGTCGTTGGTGAAGAAATCGGCGATGTCCTCGTAGGCCGACCAGTTGATCGGCACGCCCAGGTCGTAGCCGTACTTCTCCCGGAAGCGCTGCTTGAGGTCCTCGCGCTCGAACCAGTCGTAGCGGAACCAGTAGAGATTGGCGAACTGCTGGTCGGGCAGCTGGTAGAGCTTGCCGTCGGGGGCGGTGGTGAAGCTCTTGCCGATGAAGTCGTCCACGTCCAGCGTCGGCAGGGTGAATTCCCGGCCCTCGCCTTCCATGAAATCCGTGAGCGGCACGACGGCGCCGTAGCGGAAATGCGTGCCGATCAGGTCGCTGTCGTTGACCCAGGCGTCGTAGATGTTCTCGCCCGACTGCATCTGGGTCTGCAGTTTCTCGATGACGTCGCCTTCCTGGATCAGGTCGTGCCGCAGATTGATCCCGGTGATCTCCGAGAATGCCCGGGCGAAGGTCGAAGCCTCGTATTCGTGGGTCGTGATCGGCTCGGACACCACGTTGATGTTCATGCCCCGGAACGGCTCCGCCGCCCTGATGAAGAATTCCATCTCGGCCATCTGTTCGTCGACCGAAAGGGTCGACGGCGTGAATTCCGTCTCCACCCAGCGGCGCGCCGCCGCCAGGCGATCTTCGTCGGTCTGGGCGAGCAGGTTCGGGGCACGGAAGCCGGCCGAGAGCCCGGCCGCCGCGGCGCCGATCATCATGGCCCGTCTGGAAACCTGCGGACCACGTATCGTCAAGGATCGTCTGGTCATCGTTTCCCCCTTCCCGCGTCCGTTGTCGTGAAGCCGGGCCCCTTGGGACGCATGATCAGGGCGCGGTTGTTGGAAGCCCCGCATCGGGGGTCATCCGAACCTCATCGTGAGCACCAGAAACAGNACCGAAAGGCCNAGCGCGTACCAAAGGCTGAGTTCGGTCAGGCCGACCCAGGCCAGCATGATGTAGGCGCTGCCGAGCAGGCCGATGAAAAGCCGGTCGCCGCGGGTGGTCGTCAACGGCAGGAACCCGCGCCGCGGAATGGTCGGCGAGACCAGCTCCCATATCGTCATGACCACGAGCATCAGTCCGATAACGCCGAAAAAGACGGCGGTCGGCAGCGTCCATGCCATCCATTCCAGGTCCATCGTCGCCCCCACGCTCAAACCCGGCCCAGGGCGAAGCCCTTGGCCATGTAGTTGCGGACGAACCAGATCACGAGCGCCCCCGGCACGATGGTGAGGGCCCCGGCGGCGGCCAGAAGGCCCCAGTCCATGCCGGCGGCGCTGACGGTCCGGGTCATTGTCGCGGCGATCGGCTTCGCCTCGACAGAGGTGAGCGTCCGCGCCAGCAGCAGCTCGACCCAGCTGAACATGAAGCAGAAGAAGGCGGTCACGCCGATGCCGCCACGGATCAGCGGCATGAACACGGTGACGAAGAACCGGGGGAAGCTGTAGCCGTCGAGATAGGCCATCTCGTCCACCTGGCGCGGGACCCCGGACATGAAGCCTTCCAGTATCCAGACCGCCAGCGGCACGTTGAACAGGCAGTGGGCAAGGGCGACGCCGATATGGGTGTCGAACAGGCCGACGGCCGAATAGAGCTGGAAGAACGGCAGCAGAAAGACCGCGGGCGGCGCCATCCGGTTGGTCAGCAGCCAGAAGAACATGTGCCGGTCGCCGATGAACCGATAGCGGGAGAAGGCATAGGCCGCCGGGAGCGCGACCAGCAGCGAGATCACCGTGTTCAGAATGACATAGGTGATCGAGTTCACGTATCCCGAATACCAGGCGGGATCGACGAAGATCCTGAAATAGTTGTCCAGGCTGGGCTCGACGGGCAGCAGGCTGAAGCGGCCGAGGATGTTCTCGGTCGTCTGCAAGGACATCTTCACGAGCCAGTAGATCGGCAGCAGAACGAAAGCGAAATAGATGACGAGGCCGATCGTGCGCTTGCGGATCCTCATCTATCGCCCCCTTCCCCGATCCGGGTGATCGCCGTGTAGAACAGCCACGAGAACAGGAGAATGATCAGGAAGTAGATGATCGAGAACGCGGCCGCCGGCCCGACATCGAAGCGCCCGACGGCGATCGTCGTCAGGAACTGGCTGAGGAAGGTCGTAGCATTGCCCGGCCCGCCGCCGGTCAGGACGAAGGGCTCGGTATAGATCATGAAGCTGTCCATGAAGCGGAGCAGGACCGCGATCGTCAGCACCCCGCGCATCTTCGGAAGCTGGATGTAGCGGAAGATCGCCCAGGCGGACGCCCCGTCGATCTTGGCCGCCTGATAGAAGGCGTCGGGTATCGCACGAAGGCCGGCATAGCACAGCAGCGCCACCAGCGGCGTCCAGTGCCACACATCCATGACGACCACGGTGACCCACGCGTCGAAGGCGTCGGCCGTGTAGTTGTAGTCGATGCCAAGGCCGTTGATGGCACGGCCGGCAAGACCGATGTCCGGCCGAGCGAAAATCTGCCAGATGGTGCCGACCACGTTCCATGGGATGAGCAACGGCAGCGCCAGGATCACCAGCGACACCGATATGCCCCAACCCCGGATCGGCAGCGCGAGCGCGATCGCGATGCCGAGCGGCAGCTCGATCACCAGAATGGTCAGGGAGAAGATAACCTGCCGGATCAGCGCGTCGTGAAGCCGCTCATTGGTGAGCGTTTCCCGGAACCATTCTGCGCCGACGAAGAAGCGCTGCCCGGGCCCGAAGATGTCCTGGACCGAATAGTTGACGACGGTCATCAGCGGAATGATTGCGCTGAACGCGACGATCAGAACGACCGGCAGGACCAGCAGCCACGCCTTGTTGTTCTCCGGTCTGTCCATCCATCGAGCCCCTATGCCAGCAGCCGGTTTCCGAGATAGAGCTTGATCCGATCGGGCGGGAAACGCAGATGAGCGCGGCTCCCCGGGACGGGAAAGCCCTCCGGCAGCTTCACCTTGAGCGCATGCGTCCCCAGGACGACGTCGGCGATCTGGAAATTACCGAGATCCTCGACCGCCCGGACCGCGGCCGGCACTGCNCCGGGGGTCGGGCCGTCCACCAGCTCCAGGAACTCCGGCCGGATTCCGAGCTTGAGGTCCTGCGCGCCCTCCGGCAGCCGACGGACGCCGCCATTGCCGATCCCGATCCTGACGTCCCCGACGGCGACGCCGTCACCCTCCGGACGGCAAGGAAGGAAGTTCATTCCGGGGCTGCCGATGAAATAGCCGACGAAGAGGTGCTTGGGATTCTCGAACAGCTCGCGGGGGGTGCCGACCTGCAGCACCTCGCCCTCGTACATGACGACGATCTGCTGGGCGAAGGTCAGCGCTTCGTTCTGGTCGTGGGTGACATAGATCAGCGTCCTGCGGAACCGTTCGTGGATCTCCTTGAGCTTGCGCCGCAGCAGCCATTTGAGGTGCGGGTCGATGACGGTGAGCGGCTCGTCGAGCAGGATCGCCGAGACGTCGCTCCGCACCAGGCCGCGGCCCAGCGAGATCTTCTGCTTGGCGTCCGCATCCAACCTGTGGGCCGGCCTGTGGAGATCGGCCGTGAGGTCCAGCATCTCGGCCACCTCCGCGACCCGCGCCCGGATCGTCCCGGCATCGATGCCGCGATTGCGCAGCGGAAAGGCCAGGTTGTCGGCGACGGTCATCGTGTCGTAGACGACCGGGAACTGGAACACCTGCGCGATGTTTCGCTCGCGCGTCGGAAGCGCCGTCACGTCCCGTCCGTCGAAGGCGATCCGCCCCTGCGTCGGTGTCACCAGCCCGGAGATGACGTTGAGCAGGGTGGTCTTGCCGCAGCCCGACGGGCCGAGAAGCGCGTAGGCGCCTCCGTCCTCCCAGGACTGGTCCATCGGGTGCAGGGCAAAATCCGAAGGCTCGCCCGGGTTCGCCCTGTAGCTGTGAGCGACGCGGTGGAGCGTGATGCGCGCCAACGTCTCCTCCTTACCTTTCCAGGACGACGGAGCGGCGGCCGTCGGGCGCGGCCAGGAGGCGGCCCGCGCCCTCCGCCTCGAAGACGAAAAGGCGCGACGGGTCGACGTAGAGCGTCACCGGCTGCCCCAGGCGAAGCGTATGAACCCCCTCCTGCTGGGCGACGATCTGCGCGCCTGCATAGGTCACATGGATGAAGGTTTCGGAACCGCTGATCTCCGCAAGATCGACGACCGCACCGAACGCGGCCTCGCCCCCGGACGATTTCATCAAGGTCAGATGACTGGACCGGACGCCGAAGCGATAGGAGCCGGGACCCAGTTGGGCCATGTGGCCACGCAACGGGAACCGCAGGTCGGGACCGATCACGGCTTCGCCATCGGCGACGACGCCGGTGAGCAGATTGATCGGCGGGTCGCTGAAGACCCGTCCCACATCGACCGACGCGGGGTTCCGGAAGACCTCGATGGTCGGCCCGACCTGAAGTAGGCGCCCGCAGTCCAGCACGACGACGTGCCCTCCAAGCAGCAGGGCCTCGAGCGGTTCCGTCGTCGCGTAGACGACGGTCGCCCGCCGCCGCTCGAAGATCTGGCGGAGCTCGACGCGCAGCTCTTCCCGGAGCTTGTAGTCCAGGTTCACCAGCGGCTCGTCCAGAAGGAGGAGGTCCGCTTCCTTGACCAGCGCCCGGGCGATGGCCGTTCGCTGCTGCTGACCGCCGCTGAGCTGCGACGGCAGGCGGTCCAGAAGCCGATCGATCCGCAGCGCGGCGGCGGCCTCGCGGACCTTGCGGTCGATCCCAGCCCGATCCATCCCGGCCCGGCGCAAAGGAGACGCGATGTTCTCGTAGACCGTGAAAGACGGGTAGTTGATGAACTCCTGATAGACCATGGCGACGTTCCGCCGCCGCGCCGGGACGTTCGTCACATCCCGGTCGCCGGCGAGGATCCGGCCCGTCGTCGGCCGGTCGAGCCCCGCCAGAAGGCGAAGAACCGACGTCTTCCCCGCAAGCGTCGGACCGAGCAGCACGTTCAGGCCACCCGGGACCAGATCGAAGGTCATCGGAAAGAGGTGGGTAGCACCCCCGGCCTCCTTGCCGACCGCGTCGAGGCGATAGCTCACGGGANCACCGCTCTCACCCGCCGGACCGGCGGATCCCGCCTCGCGGTCGGATACCGATCGCCCGTCCCGGCCGCGTCCAGGGCTGCCGCCTGCCAGGATACGGCCCGGCCCGTCCGGCATTCCAGACCCGTTCCTACCGACGTCACGACCGGACACCTCGCGCCCAAGCCTCATGGACCCTCCGGCAGAGGGCGCGCACCAGGCATATCGAACGGGACCGCCATGTTCGCGATCAANACGTCCTCCCCGCTCCGGGATCTGCTGCCCCGTGTGTTCCGCAATAAACGCTATCGNTAGACGCAACAATCGTAAAGGGAAATGTCCGGATCGTTACCCGGCGAACCCGGCACCCCGCCTCCGCATCGCCGCTTCCCAACGGCCCGCGGCCGGGCGAGCCGTGTTCCGATTGACGGCGCGATCGGTTATGCCGCGTGATTGTCGAAACGCCCCAGAGGAACCGGCAGAGATGACCGACTTTCCCGAACGTCCCCCGCTCTACTACGGCAGCTATCTGAAGCTGGACCGGCTGCTGTCCTGCCAGGAAATGGAGAGCGCGAAGCTGGGCCGGCCCGCCCATGACGAAATGCTGTTCATCGTCGTCCACCAGGCCTACGAGCTGTGGTTCAAGCAGATCCTGTTCGAACTGGACGCGGTCCAGGAGATCTTCGCCTCCCAGCCGGTCCACGACCGGGATGTCGGGCGCGCCAGCCGCGCGCTCGGCCGGGTGCAGGAGATCCTGAAGCTGCTGGTCCATCAGGTCGACGTGCTCGAGACGATGACGCCGCTAGACTTTCTCGACTTCCGGGAACTGCTCTACCCGGCCTCCGGCTTCCAGAGCACCCAATTCCGGGAAATCGAGACCCGGCTGGGGCTGCGTCGCGACGACCGCCTGCCCTTCGACCGGATGGCGTTCGATCAGCGCCTGTCGGAAGCGGATCGACGGAAGCTCGAGGCCGTCGAATGCCGGCCGTCCCTCTCCGACCAGGTGGAAGCCTGGCTGGAGCGCACGCCTTTCGTCGATTTCGGCGGCTACCGCTTCCAGGAGACCTATCGCGCGGCGGTCAGCCGGATGCTGGGACGCGACATNGCCTATATCGAACGCAACCAGGCGATTTCCGAGGAGGAACGGCAGACCGAGCTGAAGCGGCTCGCCTCCGCGCGCGAGCGCTTCGACGCGATCTTCGACGCGGCCCGGCACCGGGAGCTGCATGCCCGCGGCGTCTGGCGCCTGTCGCTGCGCGCCCTTCAGGCCGCGCTGTTCATCAATCTCTACCGGGACGAACCGGCCCTGCAGGTCCCGTTCAACCTGATCTCACGCCTGATGGACATCGACGAGACGATGACCACCTGGCGCTACCGGCATGCCCAGATGGTCCAGCGGATGATCGGGCTGAAGCTCGGCACCGGCGGGTCCAGCGGGCACGACTATCTGAAGGCGGCGGCGGAACGCCACCGGGTGTTCGGCGATCTCTTCGCCCTGTCCACCTTCCTGATCCCGCGCTCGACCCTGCCCGACCTGCCGGACCCGGTGCGCCGGGCCATGGCCTTCACCTATGCGGCGGAACAGGTGTGACGCCATGGAGNTCAGCTACAAGCCCCATTTCCGCCGGTTCATCGAGGCCGCCCCGGACCGGATCCACCTGGCGGCACACAGCCATCACTACTGGCCCGACGTGAGTTTTGAGGCGCAGCAGCGATGCTGGCTGGATGCGGCCCGCCTGGCCGACGCGAAATGGGAGATGATCTTCGACGAGATGTGGCCGAAGGCGCAGAGCCATGTCGCCCGGATCCTGAACCTGAGCGATCCGGGAACCGTCGTCTTCGCCCCCAATACCCACGAGCTGTTGCTCCGGATCCTGTCCTGCCTGCCCGTGGGCCGACCGGCGCGGGTGCTGACCACGGATTCCGAATTCCATTCCTTCAGCCGGCAGATCGCCCGCCTGGAGGAAGAAGGGCTGGCCGCCNCCGAACGGGTCTCGACGCGTCCGTTCGACAGCTTTGCCGACCGCTTCGGCGAGGCCGCCCGGCGCGGCGGGCACGATCTCGTGTTCCTGAGCCAGGTCTTCTTCAATTCCGGATACGCGGTGCCCGACCTCGCAGGACTGATCGCCGCCGTTCCCGATCCGGACACGCTCATCGTGATCGACGGCTATCATGGCTTCATGTCCCTGCCGACGGATCTTCGCCCGGTCGAGAACCGGGTCTTCTACGTCGCCGGCGGCTACAAATACGCCATGAGCGGCGAAGGCGCCTGCTTCCTTCACGTTCCTCCGGGCTATGGGGACCGCCCGCGCAACACCGGCTGGTACGCGGCCTTCGGCGCCCTGTCGGCGCCTCAGGGCAGCGTCGCCTACGCGCCGGGGGGCGCCCGGTTCATGGGATCGACCTTCGACCCGACGGCGCTCTACCGCTTCAACGCGGTCATGGATTGGCTGCAGGCGCTCGGCCTTGACCCCGCCGCGATCCGCGCCCGGACCCGGTCCTTGCAGGAACGCTTCATGGCCGAACTCGCCGCCCGCCCCCGCATCCCCCTGAAGGCGGAACAGCTGCTGGTGCCGATCGACTGCCCGCACCGGGGCCAGTTCCTGACCTTCGAGACCGCGGAGGCGGAAGCGTTCCGCGAGCGGCTGATGGCCGCGGACATCGTGACCGACAACAGGGCGGACCGGCTTCGCTTCGGCTTCGCGCTCTACCACGATCCCGAGGACATGGCGGTCGCGGCGGACCGCATGGCCCGCATCCTGGCCGCCTGATGCGCCGCGCTCCCGGCCTCAAGTCGACGGCCTGATCCGGTCGGACGCGACCGTCCGCGCGGGTCGATCCGCCGGGACGGCCGGAGTCCCGTGATTGACCCTGCCCGGCGGGTCGCCTAGAGACGGGCGATGACGTTCCGGACCCCATCCCATCCGCCGGGTCGCGCCCGGACGGGGCGATACATTGCCTTCTGGAAGCCCTATGGGGTNTTGAGCCAGTTCACGCCCGAGNCGGGTCATCCGGCGCTCGACGGCTTTCGCCTGCCGAAGGGGGTCTACCCGGTCGGACGGCTGGACCGGGACAGCGAAGGTCTCTTGCTGCTGAGCGACGACGGGCGCTTCATCAAGCGCCTGCTGGAGCCCCGTTTCGGCCATCCCCGGCGCTACCTGGCGCAGGTCGAGAACGTGCCCGACGAGGCGGCGCTGGACGCGCTCCGCGCCGGCGTCGTCATCGGCGGCTACCGGACGCGTCCCTGCCTTGCCGAACGTCTCGAGGCCGAGCCGGACCTGCCCCCGCGCGAGCCGCCGATCCGCTACCGCGCGAACATTCCGACCGCCTGGCTGCGTCTGACCCTGACGGAGGGCAAGAACCGGCAGGTGCGACGCATGACGGCCGCGGTCGGCCACCCGACGCTGCGGCTGGTCCGCGAGGCGATCGGCCGGCTGACACTGGAAGGGCTGCGTCCCGGGCAATGGCGCGAGATCGGACCGGACGACGTCCTGGAGCCGGCCAAGCCCCGCCGGTGAAACCGCGAGCGCCGGCCGGGCTTGGACGCGCCGCTTGCCGCACCATCTTTCCGCTTCCAGCATCCGGAACTTTGTGGAGACGCGGCAATGGCAACTTTCTCGGGCAAGCGCATCCTGATCACCGGCGGGACCAGCGGCATCGGGCTGGCCGGCGCACGGAAGCTCGCCGAGGCAGGTGCCCAGGTGATCCTGACAGGGAGAAACCTGCAGAAACTGGAGGAATGCCGGCGCCTCTTGCCCGGATCGGTCCGGCTGATCCAAAACGACTCGGCCGATCCGGAGACGGGGAAACAGTTGCTGGAGGCGATCCGCGGCGACGGCGGCCTCGACGGCCTCTGGCTCAACGCGGGTTATGCCGACATCGCCCCGGTGGATCAGGTCGACAGCACCTTCTTCGATCGGATGATGAATGCCAATGTTCGTGGGCCCGTCCTGCAACTGGCGGCACTCAGCGGCGAACTCAAGCCGGGTGCGTCCGTCGTGGTGACATCCTCAACCTCCACCTATGAGGGGGCGGCTATGGCCAGCGTCTATGCGGCCACGAAGGGGGCGCTTGTCTCGCTCTGCCGGTGCTGGGCATCGGCTCTTGCCGGGCGCGGCGTGAGGGTCAATACGCTCATTCCCGGGGCGATAGCGACGCCGTTCCGGGACTTCATGTCCGAAGACGTACGGTCGAACTTCGAGGCGGAGGTGGTCGGACGGACCGCCCTGCAGCGCATCGGCACGCCCGACGAGGCCGCGGCCGTCGCTCTATTCCTGCTGTCGGACGAGTCCAGCTATGTCACGGGCGCGCAATACGTGGTCGACGGCGGACTGACGATGGTTTGAGCGGGTCCGGGGATGCCCGGCCGACTCAATCCAGGTGGAACATCGGCCGCAGCGGCACCGTGACCGGCGAGCGGTCCGGATGCGTCTCCATGATGTGGGCCATATGGGCCCACCACCGGCGCATCACATCCTCCCCGGCCAGGTCTTCCATGCGATGGTCCGGCGCGCGCCGCAGCACGGCGAACAGCGTGTGCGTCTCCTCGTCCAGGAAGATGCTGTAGTCGGAGATCCCGGCCTGCTTGAGCAGATCCTTCAGCTCCGGCCAGAGGGCGTCGTGACGGCGCCGATACTCTTCGCCCCTGTTCGGATGGAGGCGCATCTTGAAGGCGATCCAATCCCCCCGGCTCATCCCCTCCTCCATGCTCTGGCCCTGCGGATCATGATGGGCAGGGCGATCGAGGCGATCAGCAGCGTGCCGACCACGATGCTCATGACGATGCCGGGGATGTTGGCAAGCCCCATGCCAAAGGTGACCATGCCGAGCAGCAATACCGCCAGGACCACCCCGGCGATGGTCCCGGTGCCGCCGGTGATGGCGACCCCGCCCAGCACGACCATGGTGATGATCTCGAGCTCCCAGCCGAGTGCGATGTTCGGACGGGTGCTGCCGATCCTGGCCGTGAGCAGGATCGAGGCCAGGCCGGACAGGAGACCGGTCACGGCGAAGAGGGCCAGCCGGTAGCGGTCGACCGGAATGCCCGTGAAACGGGCGGCGACCGGATTGTTGCCTATCGCATAGATGCGCCGGCCGATGGTGGTGCCGTGAAGCACCAACGCAAACAGGGCCGCCAGCGCCAGGAAGACCATGAATTCGAAGGGCAGCCAGCCCCACAGGTAGCCCTGGCCCATCCAGGCGAAGGACAGCGGATAGCCCGTGAACGCCCGGTCGCCGAGCACGACATGGGCGATGCCGCGATAGAGCGACATGGTGCCGATCGTGACGACGATCGACGGGATGGCGAAGCGCGTGACGATCACGCCGTTGAGAAGCCCCGCCGCCAGCCCGACCGCAAGGCCGGTCAAGACCAGGACCGATACCGGGGCGCCAGCCTGCAGCGCGAGGCCCATGGCGATCGAGGAGAGCGCGATCGTCGCGGCCACCGAGAGGTCGATGTCGCGCGCGATGATCAGCAGCGCCATGGGCAGGGCGACGATCGCCTTCTCGCTGAAATTGAAGGTGCTGTCGACGAGGTTGTAGACGTCGAGGAAATAGGGCGACGCCAGGCTGTTGATCAGCACGACCGCGCCCAGTAGCAGAAGAAGCAGCACCTCCCAGCGCAGGGCGAGGTCTGCAAACGTCCTGGGCGCCCTGTCGGCAATGCGGGACCCGACCGTCATCGCCCGTCCTCCCCGGTGCCTCGAGCCTCGCGCAGGATCCGCTTGCCCTTGGCGGCCTCGCTCCGGGAATTTACGACGACCGCCGTCAGGATCACGATCCCGGCGATCGCGGTCTGCCAGAAAGGCGACACGTCGATGACCGGCAGGGCGTTGTTGATGATCCCGAGGAACAGGGCGCCGAGCACGGCCCCGGTCACCGTCCCGATGCCGCCGGCGATGCTGACGCCGCCAATGACGCAGGCGGCGATCACCGTCAACTCGAAGCCATAGGCGACCTCCGTATAGGCGATTGCGTACCGGGCGACCCAGAGATAGCCGCACAGGCCTGAAATCGCCCCGGATATCGTGTAGACCAGGAACTGTCGCCGCTCCACGGGGATGCCGACATAGCGGGCGGCGGCGGGATTGCCGCCGACGGCGTAGAGTTCCCTCCCCCACCGGATCCGGTTGAGGCAGAAAGCGGTCGCGGCCACGGTCAGCACCGCAAGCCAAAAGAGGTGGGTCAGACCCACCAGCCGGTCCCGGGGAAAGGCGAGAAAGGCCTCCGACATCTCATGAGATGAAATCCAGGCGCCGCCGCTCAACACGAAGATCGCCCCGCGATAGATGCTGAGCGTGCCGAGAGTGGCGACGATCGGCGGCAGCCGGACGGCGGCGACCAGCGTCCCGTTGAAGGCCCCGAGCCCCGTCCCGATCGCCGTCGCCAGGAAAAGCGGCACGATCGCCGGCAGATCCGGCTGGTCCATCGACACCAGCGCCACCGACATTCCCGAAAGCGCCATCATGGAGGCGACCGACAGGTCGATCCCCCGGGTCAGGATCACCATCATCTGCGCCATCGCCAGCATGACCAGGACGGCCGTGTCGGTGAGGACGGCGTCGATGCTGGCCGGCGTCAGGAACACGGGCGCCCTGCTGCCGACCAGGAGCAGCAACAGGGCGATCAGCAGCGCCAGAATCGTCTCCCGCCGGTCGAGGATCGCGCGCAGGCGCTCCCCCGGATCGGCGCGGAGGCTGANGGCCGGCCGCAGCATGTGGCCCGACATCTCAGGTCGCTCCCATGGCGGCCGCGACGATTGCCTGCGCGTCCGTCTCATCCCGGTCGAAGACTCGCCGGATCCGGCCCTCGTGCATCACCACGATCCGGTCGGCGAGCCCCATCACCTCCGGCAACTCGGACGAAACCAGGATCACGGCCATCCCCTGCTCCACGAACTCCCCCATCAGGTCGTGGACCGCGGCCTTGGACCCGACGTCGATGCCCTTCGTCGGTTCGTCCAGGATGATGACGTCCGGCCGGGTCGCAAGCCATTTGGCAATGACGATCTTCTGCTGGTTGCCGCCCGACAGTTCCTCGACCGGCTGCTGCCAATGGGCGGCCCTCACCGAAAGACGGGTGCCGTAGTCCCGGGCAACGGCAAGCTCCGCCCCCCGGCGGAGGATCCATCCGCGGCAGATCCGATCGAGAAGCGGAAGCGTCACATTCTCGCTGATCGGCATCGACAGGATCGCGCCCTGCGCCTGCCGGTCCTCAGGCACGTAGACGATACCCGCCGCGATCGCCTCGCGCGGGGAACGGATCCTGACCTCCCGGCCCTTGACGCGGATGCGTCCGCACGACCGGGGGGTGATCCCGAACAGCGCCTGCATCGCTTCGGTCCGGCCGGCGCCGACCAGGCCATAGAAGCCCAGGATCTCGCCGCGCCTCAGGGTGAAGTTGATGTCGTCGAACTCGGTCTCGTGGCTCAGCCCCTCGACCTCCAGGACGATCTCTCCGAGCGCGACCTGCCGCTTGGGGAAGACCTGGTCCAGCCTGCGCCCGACCATCATGGCGATGAGACGGTCGCGATCCACCTCCGCGATCGCCCCCGCCCCAATGAACCGGCCGTCGCGCAGGACCGTGTAGCGGTCGGCGATCGCGAAGATCTCCTCGAATTTGTGGGAGATGAAGACGATGCCCTTTCCCTGCGCCTTCAGCTGCCGCACGACGCGGAACAGGTCGCCGATTTCACGCTGGGACAGGGCTGCGGTCGGTTCGTCCATGATGACGATGCGGGCATCGTGCGAAAGGGCACGGGCAATTTCGACGACATGCTTCTGGGCGACGCTCAGGTCCTTCACCCGGGCCGTCGGGGACAGTCGGACGTCCAGGCGGTCCAGAAGCTCCGCCGTCCGCTGCCGGATGGTCCGCCAGTCGACCATCGCGCCCGCCGCCAGCGGATGATGGCCCATGAANATATTCTCGGCGACGGTCAGNTCCTCGAACATCACCGTTTCCTGATGGATGGCGGTGATGCCCGCNGCCCAGGCGTCGCGCGGCGAGGCGAACGATACCGGGCGCCCCCCGATCCGGACTTCGCCCTCGTCCGGCCGATAGAGACCGGTGAGGATCTTGACCAGCGTCGACTTGCCGGCCCCATTCTCGCCCACCAGGGCCAGGACCTCGCCTGCCCGCACGTCCAGGCCGACCCGGTCCAGGGCGACCACGCCCGGGAACCGCTTCGACACGCCGNCGAGCGAGAGCAGGAGTCGGCCGTCCCGGGCGGNCGGTTCCCGATCGGGCCGGATAGGCTGGGCAAGCGTCACGGAAGCCTCCGCCGCGGGGGACAGGAAGTCCGCCGGCTCAGAACATCCGGGCGAACTCCTCGACATTCGATTTGTCGAAGGTGAAGGGTTCGGCCATCGCGGCCTCACCGTTCTCGTCGACCGCGATCGATCCCATGCGGCCGGTCGGGATCGACGTGCCGGGTTCGCCGGTGGCCGCTTCCTTGACCAGCTGATAGGCAATGTAGGTCGCCGAATAGCCAAGGTCGATCGGGTTCCAGATGGCGAAGGTCTCGACCGCGCCGGAAGCCACGTGCCCGGCCATCTCCGACGGCAGGCCGAGCCCCGTCACGAACATCTTGCCGACCAGGTTCTCGTCCTCCACCGCCTTGGCCGCGGCGCTGATCCCGACCGTGGTCGGGGCGATGATGCCCTTGAGGTCCGGATAGGTCCGGAAAAGCCCGAGCGCCTCGCGATAGCTCTTGTCCGACTGGTCGTCCCCGTAGACGGTCGCGACCAGCTCCAGGCCGGAATATTCGGGCCGGGCCAGGACCTTCTTCATCTCCTCAATCCAGATGTTCTGGTTCGTGGCCTGCGCGGTTGCGCTCAGGATGGCGATCTGACCCTGCCCGCCGATCGTATTGGATATCATCTCGATCTGCTTGCGGCCGATGAGCTCGTTGCTTGACGGGTTGAGATGGAGGATCCGTCCTTCGGGGGCGATGCCGCTGTCGAACGAGATCACCTTGATCCCGCGCTGCATCGCCCGCTGGGTGATCGGCACCAGCGCGTTCGGATCGTTNGCCGAGATGACCAGCGCATCCACGCGCTGGGCGATCAGGGCGTTGATGATCTCGATCTGGCCTTCCGCCGTCGGCGCCGTCGGACCGGTGTAGATGAGCTCCACATCGCCNAGCTCGGCGGCCGCTTCCTGGCCGCCCTTGTTGGCGGCGTCGAAGAAGCCGTTGCCCAGATTCTTCACGACCATGGCGATGCGGACCCCATCCTGGGCGGATGCGACGCCCGCCGCAAGGGCCAGGACGGCGACGAATGCGGCACCCAGTATCCTGCGCAACATCATCTCGAACATCCTCCCGTCCTTATGATCGTTGATCCTTGTCTCCGGCCCGAAGCGTGACGCCGCGCCCGGGGCGGGAATCCGGCCGGTCAGGCCGCGGTGGACGAACGTTCCTCCGCCTCGGCGATGATCACTTCGACCCCAGCCGCCTCCAGCATCTTCACGGCCGCCGGCTCAACCTCGTCGTCGGTGATGACGGTGTGGATCCGCTCGAGCGGGCAGAGGATCAGACCGGCCCGCTGACGGAACTTCGTGCTGTCGACCAGGACGATGAGCTGGTCTGCCTGGTTGATCAGCTTCTGCTCCGCGCGGATGAGCAGCGGATCGACCTCGATCAACCCGGGCGGAGCCAGCCCCTGCGCCCCCATGAACATTTTGGAGGCGTAATGGTTCTGCGTGGTGTCGTTGTCGAAGGGGCTGAGAATGATGCTCTGCTCGCGATAGATCTCCCCTCCTGGAACGATCACNCGGTTGGCGCTCCCGGCCAGGAGGCGTTCCGCCATCGCGAAGGAATTGGTCAGGATCTGGAGCTGCCGGTCGTGCAGGAACTCGGCCATCATGTAGGTCGTCGTGCCGCCGTTGATGATGATCGCCTCGCCGTCTCGGCACAGCTGGACGGCCTTGCGGGCGATCCGCCGCTTCTTCTCCGTGTTGATCGACTGGCTGACGGCGAAAGGACGGCCGGCNATCTCCTGCGGCATTCTCTGGGTCATGGCCTCGGCGCCGCCGCGGACCTTGCGCAGCAGGTTGAGCCCGGCCAGCCGGTTCAGGTCCCTGCGGACCGTCGGCTCCGACACGCCGAGCGCTTCGGCCAGCTGGCCGACTCTGGCCAGCCCCTGCTCGGAGACGAGCTTCAGGATCAGTCTGTGTCGTTCCCGCTCGTGCATCGACCGCTCCCGTTTCGATCAGGTTAGATCGCTTTCGATCAGATCGTCAACGTTCATGGCAATTTTTCGCACGCATACACGCGCTCAAACGCAACGATATAGAGCGTTCGTGATTGACGATGATCGGAGTTAAGCACTATCGTGATCAGGCCGAGGTCGGGGCGTCGGGATCCGGCGGCCCCGGCTTCGGCTGATGCCGGACTGCATCGGGACGCCGGACCCATGAGCGAGACCGCGACCGCATCGAAGCTGGCCAATCTGTGGGACGACGCGCGCGCCGCGGGCATGAGCGAGCCGGAGCTGCTGCTCTACCGCTCGAACCTGCTGGGCAGCGACCGGCGGATCACNAATTTCGGNGGCGGCAACACCTCGGCCAAGATTCCCATGCCGGATCCCCTGACCGGCGAGACGGTCGAGGTTCTCTGGGTCAAGGGGTCGGGCGGCGACCTGGGCAGCATGGGCCTTGACGGCTTCGCCACGCTCTACATGGAAAAGCTGGAACGGCTCCGCAGCCTCTACCGGGGGCGCGAGCACGAGGACGAGATGGTNGNCCGCCTGCNCCATTGCACGTTCAACCTGAACCCCCGCCCCGCCAGCATAGATACGCCGCTTCATGCCTATGTGCCGTTCCGCCATGTCGACCACACGCACCCGGACGCGGTGATCGCGATCGCCGCCGCGGCGGACAGCGAGGCATTGNCGCGCCGCGTCTTCGGCGACGAGATCGGCTGGCTTCCCTGGCAGCGGCCCGGCTACGACCTTGGCCTGAAGCTGGGACGGCTGGCCCGCGAGAAGCCGGGGCTCCGGGGCGTGGTGCTTGGCGGCCACGGGCTCTTCACCTGGGCCGATACGGCGAAGGCCTGCTACGAAACGACGATCGAGATCATCCAGCAGGCGGCCGACTGGCTGGACGCCAACGGCGCGGGCGCCCGCCCCTTCGGCCAGGCCAGCGTGCCGATCCTGCCTGCCGCCGGGCGGAGGGCCGTCGCCGCGCGCGTGATGCCGGTCCTGCGCGGCCTGATCGGCCGGGAGGAAGCGAAGGTCGGGCATTTCACCGACGCGCCCGAGGTGCTGGAATTCGTCAGCGGGTCGCGGCTGAAGGAACTCGCCGCGCTCGGTACCTCGTGCCCCGATCATTTCCTGCGGACCAAGATCCGGCCGCTGGTCCTGGATTTCGATCCGGAGCGGAACGACGTCGAAGCGCTGGTCGCCGGCCTGGGAGCGGCGGTGGAGGCGTACCGNCGCGCCTATNCCGGCTATTACGAGCGGTGCCGGAGACCGGACAGCCCGGCAATGCGCGACCCCAANGCGGTCGTCTACCTGGTGCCGGGGGTCGGCATGCTAACCTTCGCCAAGGACAAGCCGACGGCCCGCATCGCGGGCGAGTTCTACGTCAACGCCATCAATGTGATGCGCGGCGCNTCCGCGGTCGACAGCTATGTCGGCCTGCCCGAGCAGGAGGCNTTCGACATCGAATACTGGCTGCTCGAAGAGGCGAAGCTGCAGCGCCTGCCGAAGCCCAAGAGCCTCGCCGGACGGATCGCCCTGGTGACGGGCGGAGGCGGCGGCATCGGCCGGGCGACCGCGGCGCGGCTGCTGTCGGAAGGCGCCTGCGTCGTCCTGGCGGATATCGACGGCACCGCCGTCGCCGAAGCCGCGCGGGAGCTGTCGGACCGTTTCGGCCCGGACGCGGTCCGCACGGTGGAAGCAGACGTGACGGACGAGGAGGCCACGAGCCGCGCCGTCGAGCGGACCGTCTTGGAATATGGCGGCCTCGATATCCTGGTGTCCAATGCCGGCATCGCCTCGTCCGCCGCCTTCGACGAGACGTCCCTGGATCTCTGGAACCACAATCTTTCGGTGCTGACGACGGGATATTTCCTGGTCAGCCGCGCCGCGTTCCACCTGATGAAACGACAGGGCCTGGGTGGCAGCATCGTCTTCATCGGCAGCAAGAACGCCCTGGTCGCCTCCCCCAACGCGGCGGCCTATTGCACGGCGAAGGCGGCGGAGCTGCATCTTGCCCGCTGCCTTGCGGTCGAGGGAGCGCCCCACGGCATTCGGGTCAATGTGGTCAATCCCGATGCCGTGCTCCGGGGATCGCGGATCTGGAGCGGCCAGTGGCGCCGCGAGCGGGCGGAAGCCTACCGGATCCCGGAGGACGAGTTGGAGGAGCACTACCGTCAGCGCAGCCTGCTGAAGCGCAGCGTGCTGCCGGAGGACATCGCCGANGCCGTCTGCTTCTTCGCCTCGGACCGATCGGCGAAATCTACCGGAAACATCCTTAACGTCGATGCCGGCAACGCGGGNGCCTTCACCCGCTAGGGNCAGGCCGGCAGGAACGGAGGAGATCTGNCATGTCCGCGTCCCAACCGATCGAAGAGGAANTGGTCTTCCACACGAACGAGGCGNTGCGGGCGNATCTGGAGCGGGACTATGAGGCGCTCGGCGACCGGCTTGCCCGGGCGGGCATCGACATCGAGTCGGTGACGGCGAAGGCCCGGGCCTTTTCCGTCGCGATCCCGAGCTGGGGCGTCGGCACCGGAGGGACCCGATTCGCCCGCTTCCCCGGCCCGGGAGAGCCGCGCAACATCTTCGAGAAGCTCGAGGACTGCGCGGTCATCCATCAGCTCACGCGGGCCACGCCCAGGGTGAGCCCGCATTTCCCCTGGGACCGGGTGGACGACGCCGCGGGGCTCCGGGANGCGGCANCGGCGCTCGGTCTCGGCTTCGATGCCGTCAACTCAAACACCTTCCAGGACCAGCCGGGGCAGCCCCTCTCCTACAAGTACGGCAGCCTGAGCCATACGGACCCTGCGGTGCGGGAGCAGGCCGTGGCGCACAATATCGAGTGCATCGGGATCGGCCGGACTCTCGGCTCGAGGGCCCTCACCGTGTGGATCGGCGACGGCGCCAATTTCCCGGGGCAGCAGAACCTGTCGGCGGCCCTGGAACGGTATCTCGACAGCATGGCGCGGATCTACGCGGCGCTGCCCGACGACTGGCGCGTCTTCCTGGAGCATAAGCCCTATGAGCCCGCCTTCTATGCGACCGTCGTTCCCGACTGGGGCACGAGCTATGCCTGCGCGACCGCGCTGGGGGAGAAGGCGAAATGCCTGGTCGACCTGGGGCACCACCTGCCGGGCACCAATGTGGAGATGGTGGTCTCGCGCCTCGCGCAGTTCGGGAAGCTGGCCGGATTCCATTTCAACGACAGCAAGTACGGCGACGACGACCTGGACTCCGGGGCCATCGACCCGTTCCGGCTGTTCCTCGTCTTCAACGAGCTCGTCGACGCCGCGGAGCGCGGGGCACCCGAGTTCGATCCGGCCTATATGATCGACCAGTCCCACAACGTCACCGATCCGATCGAGAGCCTGATGACGAGCGCGATCGAGCTTCAGCGCGCCTATGTCCAGGCCCTTCTGGTCGATCGCGGGCGGCTGCGGAGCTTCCAGGTGGCCAATGACGCGATCATGGCGAACCAGACCCTGAAGGCCGCCTTCACGGCCGATGTCGGGCCGATCCTGGCGATGGCGCGCCTGCGCGCNGGCGGCGCGATCGACCCGCTGGACGTCTATCGACGGTCGGGCTACCNCCACCGNAAGGCGGAGGAACGCCCCGCCGCCACGGTCGCGGCGGCGGGGATCGTCTAGGACCGGTCTGCCGCCGTCGGCCCCAGCGCCGACGCGACGACGTCATCCACTCGTTCCAGCCAGACGAATTCCGCCTGGTCCCGGATCGACTGCGGGATCTCCTCGTAATCGCGGCGGTTCCGGGAGGGAAGCAGGATCGTCTTGATGCCGGCGCGCACGGCGGCCGCGACCTTCTCGCGGATGCCGCCGACGGGCAGCACCAGGCCGCGCAGGCTGATTTCGCCCGTCATGGCCGTGTCGTTGCGGACGGTCCGGTTGGTCAGCAGCGACACGAGCGCGCTGAACATGGCAACGCCCGCGCTGGGACCGTCCTTCGGGATGGCGCCCGCCGGCACGTGGACATGGATGTCGCTCTTCTGGAACACCCCGGGGTCGATGCCGAACGTCTCCGCCCGGCTCTTGACCAGGCTGAGCGCCGCCTGGGCGCTTTCCTTCATGACGTCGCCCAGCTGTCCGGTCAGGATCAGCTGTCCCGTGCCCGGCATCCGCGTCGCCTCGATGAACAGGATGTCGCCGCCGACCGGCGTCCAGGCGAGGCCGGTCGCCACGCCGGGCACGCTGGTGCGCATGGCGACCTCGTTCTCGAAACGCCGGGGGCCCAGCATCTCCTGAAGGTCGTCTGCCCCGATCCGGATCCTGTCCGCTCCCCCTTCTGCAATGCGCATCGCCGCGTGTCTGAAGGCCGAACCGATCTGCCGCTCCAGGTCCCGCACGCCTGCCTCGCGCGTGTAGTCGTCGATGATGCGCCGAAGCGCATCGTCGGAGATCTCGCACTGGTCGGGGGTCAACCCGTTCGCCTCCAGCTGCCGTCCGACCAGGTAGCGCCTCGCGATCTGAAGCTTTTCCTCGGCCGTGTAGCCCGACAGCGTGATCACCTCCATCCGGTCGCGGAGGGGACCGGGGATCGTGTCGAGCATATTGGCCGTGCCGATGAACATGACCCGGCTGAGATCGAAGGGAACGGCNAGGTAGTTGTCCCGAAAGGTGGAGTTCTGCTCCGGATCCAGGACCTCGAGCAGCGCCGAGGCGGGGTCGCCGTGAAAGGCGGCCCGGAGCTTGTCCATCTCGTCCAGCATCAGGACCGGATTGCGGGTCCCGGCCTTGCGGATCGCCTGGATGATGTTGCCCGGCAGCGCGCCGACATAGGTGCGGCGATGGCCGCGGATCTCGGATTCGTCATGGATGCCGCCCAGGCTGAGGCGCGCGAATTTCCGTCCGGTAGCCCTGGCGATGCTCTGCCCCAGCGAGGTCTTGCCGACGCCGGGCGGCCCGACGAAGCAGAGGATGGGGCTGCGACCGTCGGGCCGGAGTTTCCGGACGGCGAGATATTCCAGGATCCGCCGCTTCACCTTCTCCAGCCCGTAATGGTCCTCGTCCAGGACCTCGCGAGCGCGGGCAATATCGATGGACTCCTCGCTCAGGACCGACCAGGGCAGTTCGATAAGCCAGTCCAGATAGGTCCTGACCATCGAATATTCGGCCGCGGCCTCGGGCATGCGCTCCAGACGCCGCAATTCCTTCCGCGCATGATCCGCGACCTCGTCCGGCATGCGCGCCTCCTCGATCGCCTTCGCCAGCTCGGCAAGCTCGGCCGAGGTCTCGTCGGTCTCCCCCAGCTCCTTCTGGATGGTGCGGAGCTGCTCGCGCAGCAGGTACTCGCGCTGACGCCCCTCCATGGTTTCCCGGGTCTGGTCGGCGATCTGCCGCGAGAGGCGCAGCACCTCGATGCTGTGGGCAAGCTGCCAGAGCACCTTGTCGAGACGCGTGCGCAGATCGCTCGTTTCCAGGATGTCCTGCTTCTCCGACGGCTTCACGTCCATAAAGGCCGCGACCATGTCGGCAAGCGCAGCCGGAGAGTCGATATTCCTGACGGCAGCCACCAGCTCCGCCGGGGCGCTGGGCAGAAGCTGCAGCCCTTCCAGCGCACGCTCCCGAAGCTGGTGGAACCGCGCCTCGATCTCGGTATCGCTCACCGCCTCCGGCTCCGCGAGAGGGTCGACCCGCGCGACCAGGTAGGGAAAGCCGTCGAGGTAGTTCAGGATGCGGAAGCGGCTGGTCCCCTGGCAGACGATGTGATGGCTGCCGTCCTCGGCCGTGAGATAGCGCAGCACCGACGCGATCGTGCCCACGCCATAGAGGTCGTCCGGCCCAGGCTCGGCAACGTCGGCATTCCGCTGTAGCACCACCCCGATCGGCCGGCGACGGCGCGCTGCCTCCTGGGCCGCGGCGATCGACCCTTCCCGTCCCAGCGTCAGCGGCAGGACCGCCCCCGGGAAAAGCACGATGTTCCGGACGGGAATCAGGATCAGCGCGTCGGCCGGAAGATCCGGGACGGATGCCGCCGGACCGGCTACTTCGGGGCCGGGCATGGGCTCGCCGGCCTGCTGGCCCTCGGCCCGGACGGTGTTCTTTCCTCGGGCATCGGTTCGATCCTCCGCTCGTCAGAGCTTTCGCAGGGTGAGCAACAGGCATCCGTCGATGAGTTCGCGACGCCCCAGTTCCATCGGCCGCACAGGCAGCTGGATCCGCCGCTCGAACCGGCCGTACGGGATTTCCAAGCGGTGAATCCGGGTCCCGGGAGAGTCGGTCGCGATCAGGCGTTCGCCGACGACGATCAGCATGCGTCCGTCGATCACCACCTCGACCTGGTCGGGCCGGACGCCCGGCAAGGCGACCAGCAGGCGATATTCCCGTTCCGTTTCGTAGAAATCGATGGGTGGCTCCCAGTTCGGAGCGGAGCCGCCTCCCGGCCTGAAGAACTGCCGCTGCAGTCGCTCGGCTCGGTCCAGCAGTTCGCAAGCTTCGGCCCACATCCAGATCCTGGGGTCACGAGGCGGCATGACGGCATCCCCTTCACTTGGTCACCTGATCTGAACTCGCGACCGGCCGTCAGGATCCTGGGAGCCGGGATCCCCGGCCGTATGGTTCATCAGGTTTGATCCGGCCGGGGTTTTCGCAAGGGATCGACGAAATTCCCGGAACACCTTTCGGCCCGCGCTTATTGAATGGCGACAGGTCCGCCCTTTTCACGCCATGTGATGAAAATCACAGCGCCGGTACCGGTAATGAGGTAGTATTAGGGCGTATAAAGAGATTATTTCGGCGAGTGAACGGCAGTTCAGGTTACGTTCGGGAGCGGGATTTCGTCTTCCAGGACCGCATCAATCCACTGGCGAACCTTGAAAAGTTCGCCATGCGTTCCCATGTAAGACCGGTCACCGAACGCCGATACGGACCGGAACCGGCCCATTTCGAAACATCTGAACGGATCACGCGACCTGTCCCGGCCAATGGCCGGGCTGGAAGGGTCGCGTCGTCGCGCGAGCGGTGGCTCGATTGTTAAGGAGGGCGCAAGCCAGATGAGGGGTAGCTATCAGACAGACGATACGGGACTTTCACGGTATCTCGAGGAAGCCAAGCGGTTTCCCATGCTCGACGCCGAGCGGGAACGCGAACTGGCNATCGCATGGCACGACCGCGGCGACGAGGAAGCGCTGCGTCAGCTCGTGGGCAGCCATCTGAGGCTGGTCATCAAGACGGCGCGCAGCTACGGGGGCTATGGACTGCCGATCTCCGAGTTGATTTCGGAAGGCAATGTCGGCCTCATGCAGGCGGCCAAGAAGTTCGATCCGGAGCGGGGTTTCCGCTTCGCTACCTATGCCATGTGGTGGATCCGCGCGGCGATGCAGGAATACATCCTGCATTCCTGGTCGCTCGTGAAGATGGGTACGACGGCCGCCCAGAAAAAGCTTTTCTTCAATCTGCGCCGGCTGAAGGCCCAGCTGCACGAAGTCGAACAGGGGGATCTGTCGCCCGAGACGGTTGCCACGATCGCGGCCGAACTGGACGTGCCCGAAACCGAGGTCGTCGAGATGAACCGGCGGCTTTCCGGTTCGGACAGTTCGCTCAACCGGATGATCGGCGAGGATTCGGACGGCGAGTGGATCGAGCTGCTGGCGGACACCCGTCCGGACCAGGAGACGCGCATCGTCGAAGGCGACGAGCTGGCCATGCGCCGGGACCTTCTCAAGCAGGCCTTCGGAAAGCTCAACGAGCGCGAACGCCGGATCCTGCTGGAACGCCGGCTGCGGGACGAGCCGCTGACGCTGGAGGCGCTGAGCCAGGAGTTCGACGTCTCGCGCGAACGGATCCGGCAGATCGAAGTGCGCGCCTTCGAGAAGCTGAAGAAGGGCGTGATCAACGCCGCAGTGGCCCAGAGCCTCCGCCAGCCGGCGCTGGCGGCGGCCTGAGCCGGCACTCCTACCCTCTCATCCCCTGAAGTAGGCTGGGCGAACGCTCAGGCGTTCGCCCAGCCGCCGTCGACCAGGAAGTTCTGAGCCGTGCACATGCGGCTGTCATCCGCCGCCAGCCACAGCACCAGACGGGAGACGTCGGGAGGATAGAGCTTTTCCTTCAAGCANTGGCTGGACTGGATCTGACGCTCACCCTCTTCATCGACCCAGAGNGCAAGCTGCCGTTNCGTCATAACCCAGCCCGGGCTGACGGTGTTCACCCGAATGCCGAACGGCCCCCAGTCCCGAGCAAGTCCTCTGGTCAATCCGTGAACNGCNGCCTTGGCCGCGGTGTAGGCGGGCATGCCGCCTGATGCGATCATCCAGCTGATCGATCCGAAATTTATGATCGACCCGCCNCCGGCCGCCTTCATCCCGGGCGCGACGGCCTGGGCGGCGAAGAACATCGGCCGCAGATTGACGGCCATGCGGTCGTCCCAATACTCGACCGACGTCTCCTCGGGCTTGTGGCGCTGATCGTCGGCCGCGTTGTTGACGAGGACGGTGATCGTGCCGAGGCGTTCGGCCGCTTCTGCCAGGGTCGCACGAAGGGCGTCGACGTCGCGCAAATCGCAGGAACGGAACAGCGGCGGATGGCGGCTTTGCCCCGCGAGTTCGCGCGCCAAATCCTCGCCTGCCCCGGCCAGGATGTCCACGAAGGCGACACGGGCCCCCTGCTCCGCGAACTGCCGGACGATCGATGCGCCGATCCCGGAGGCGCCACCGGTCACGAACACCGTCCGGTCCTGAAGGCTGGGATAGCGGGCGAAGCGTTCGGCGGACACGGGGATTCCGGCTCCTTCCGATATCAGTACGTTAACCAATATCGGCCGCCCCGCCGCCGGACGTCAATGCGGCCGTGCCCCATTCCCGCGGCCGTCCCGCGCGCCCCTCCCGTCAGCCGCCGAACGTCGCTTCCGGCAGGCCGGGCACGTCGACGCAGAGCGCGAACAGCCCGCCCGCCTGCGGAAAGACCTCCAGATCCGCCGCCGACATGCCCTGTCGGGCCGTCGTGACGTAGAGAATGTCCAGATCCGGGCCCCCAAGAGCGACGCAGGTCACGTTGGGCGCCGGGACGGCGACCACGCGGTCGATCGCTCCGTCGGGACGGTAGCGGACGATCCGGCCGCCCTGCCACTGGGCGTTCCACAGGCAGCCTTCGGCATCGACCGTGGAGCCGTCCGGCTTCCCGGGCTGGTCGTCCAGGCTGCGGAAGACGCGGCGGCGGGAAATCCGCCCTGTTTCAGGGTCATAGTCATAGGCATGGATCACGCGTTTCGGCGTGTCGGCGAAATAGAGCGTCCGCCCGTCCGGGCTGAAGGAGAGGCTGTTTGCCGTGGTGATTCCGCCGATGAGCCTCTCGACCGTGAGATCGGCATCCAGGCGGTAGACGCCGGCGATGGGTCGTTTCTCCGAGGATTCGTCCATCGTTCCCGCAAGAAACCGCCCTGCGCGGTCGCAGCGGCCGTCGTTGAGGCGGGTCGGCAGATCCGGCTCGATTTCGGCGATCCTGGTCCTCTCGCCGGAGTCCGGATCGTAGAAGGCGAAACCCGAGGCGAAGGCCACGATCAGGCCGCCCCCGGCCCTGAAAGCGAAGGACCCGGCGCGTTCGGCAAGCGTCCGCCTCACCGTCTCGCCCGAGGCCGGATCGTAGCGCCACAGCTCGGCCGCCTCGATGTCCAGCCAGTAGAGGGACCGGTCCCGTTCCGACCAGAGCACCCCTTCTCCCAGCACGTTCCGGCAGTCGACGATCAGTTCGGCTTCGGGCTCCGCATTGCCGGGGAGTCGGACCATCGTCCACCTCCTTCCTGCAGCCTCAATAGGTCGCTCGGCCGCCCGAAAGGTCGAAGGCTGCGCCGGTGGTGAACGAGTTCTCCTCCGATGCCAGCCACGCGACCATCGACGCGATCTCCTCCACCCGGACGAAGCGACCGCGGGGAATCTTCGAGAGCATGTAGCCGATATGCTCCGGACTCATCTGATCGAAGATCCGGGTCCGGGCGGCCGCGGGCGTGATGCAGTTCACGGCGATGTCATGTTCGGCCAGTTCCTTCGCCAGCGACTTGGTCAGCGCGATCACGCCCGCCTTGGCCGCCGAATAGGCGGCGGCGTTCGGGTTGCCCTCCTTGCCGGCGATCGAGGCCGTGTTGACGATCCGGCCGTAGTTCTGCCGGATCATATGCGGAACGACGGCCCGACAGCAGAGGAAGACCCCGGTCAGATCGATCTCCAGCACCTGCCGCCAGGCGGCGGCCGGGTAGTCGACGACGGGGAGGTTCGGACCGCTGATCCCGGCATTCGCGACCAGAATGTCGATCCCGCCGAGCCGGCCGACGGTCGCGTCCGTCGCGGCGGCCACGGCGTCTTCGTCGGTGACGTCCACGATCTCGAAGGCAACGAGGCCACGGTCGGCCAGGGCGTCTGCCGTCGCGCGCACCAGGGCGGCATCGCGGTCCCAGAGGGAAACCGCGGCGCCGGAGGCAAGAAACCGTTCGGCGATCGCCCGGCCGATCCCTTGCGCGCCGCCCGTGATCACCGCCCTGCGCCCATCGAGGTCGATCCGGTTCATCGTCGCCTCCGTCTCCTCCCTGCTGCCGGCCTGCGTGGGGGCCGGCTTCAGCATCGACCGGCCGCCCCCGCTTATTCCCGGTGCCGCCGGGTACCCGGCGCTACATCACCGCCCCGATCTGCCAGGGGACGAATTCGCTGTCGCCGAAGCCTTGGGCCTCGCTCCGCGTCGGCCGGCCCGAGGCGGTTTCCAGGATCAGGGCGAAGATGCGCTCGCCCATTTCCTCGACGGTAGCGGTGCCGTCCAGGATCGCGCCGCAATTGAGATCCATGTCCTCTTCGAGCCGGCGGTACATCGCGGTGTTGGTGGCGAGCTTCAGGCACGGCGCGGGCTTGAAGCCCGATACCGACCCCCTGCCCGTGGTGAAGCAGACGATCTGGCAGCCGCCTGCGATCTGGCCCGTCGTCCCGACCGGGTCNTATCCTGGGCCATCCATGAAGACGAAGCCCTTCGCGGTGATCGGTTCGGCATAGCGGAAGACATCGACCAGGCTGGTGGTCCCGGCCTTCGCGACGGCGCCGAGCGATTTCTCCAGGATGGTGGTAAGGCCGCCGCGCTTGTTGCCCGGAGACGGATTGTTGTCCATCCGGCCGCCGTGCCGACGCACATAGTCCTCCCACCAGCGGATCCGCTCGACCAGCTTCTCGCCGACGACGTGGCTCGCCGCACGGCGCGTCAGAAGATGCTCCGCCCCGTAGATCTCGGGCGTTTCGGTNAGGACGACCGTACCGCCGTGCCGTACCAGCAGATCCGCCGCGGCGCCGAGCGCCGGGTTGGCGGTGATCCCGGAATAGCCGTCCGATCCGCCGCATTGGAGCGCGACCACCAGTTCGGAGGCCGGTACCGTTTCGCGCCGCGATCGGTCCGCTTCGGCCAGCATGTCCCGGACCAGTGCGACCCCGTATTCGACCGTCCGCCGCGTTCCGCCCGTCGTCTGGATGTTCATCGTCTGGAAGGCCGGCCCGCGCTCGATGCCGTAGGCATCCAGGAGAAAGTCGATCTGGTTCACCTCGCAGCCCAGCCCGACCATGACCACGCCCGCGAAATTCGGATGGCGCGCATGGCCCCAGAGAACCCGTTGCAGATTGTCGTATCCCTCGCCGCTGTCCGCCATGCCGCAGCCTGTCGAATGGGTAAGGGCGACGACCCCGTCCACATGGGGANAGGGCGCAAGCAGGCGCCCGTCCTCGAACGCCCGGGCGATCTGGCGGGCGACGGTCGCCGAACAGTTCACGCTGGTGAGGACACCGATATAGTTCCGCGTCCCGATCCGGCCGTCGGAACGCCGGTAGCCCTGGAACGTCGCCCGTTCTTCCANCGGGACATGGTCCGTCGGCACGGCCTCGGTGCCGATGGCGTAGTCCCGGGCGAAATCATGCAGCTCGACATTGTGGACGTGGACGTGATCGCCGGCGGCGATCGGACCGGCCGCGAAGCCGATGATCTGCCCGTATTTCCGGACGGGCGCGCCTACCGGGATCGCCGCCGTGGCGATCTTATGCCCGGCCGGGATCGCGGCACGCGTGACGATGCCTTCCCCGTCGATCGGCGTTTCNGGCGCGATGTCCTGGCGGGCGACGACGACGTTGTCGACGGCGTTCAGTCGCAGAGTGAGCGGCAGCGACATGGGAACGGCTAGCCTCCCCGATGACCTTCCCGACCCAGGCCCGCCCACAACCGCAGGCTACGTTCCCCGGTTCCGCANCCGCCTGCCCGCCTCGCGGTGCCCGGCGGCTCAGATCAGGGTGGACCGCGGCGCGATTTCGGGATGTTCCTTCAGCACGTGCCTGGAGGCGGCATTCACCTCGATCAGCTTCACATGATAGCCCCAGAGATCCGCGATGTGCTGGAGCACCCCCCGCGCATCCTTCTCGGCCAGAAGAATGCCGTCGTTCACATGGTGCTCCAGGATCAGCTTGCGGTCGCCTGCCAGATCGACGTCGACGACCTGGATGTCAGGATCGAGGACGGCCACGTCGTATTGCCGGGCAAGGGACCGCCGGACAGCCTGATAGCCGCGCTCGTTGTGGATCGCCTCGACCACCAGTTCCGGCCGCTCGCTGTCGTCTCTGAGCTTGAACAGCTTCATCTGGCGGATGAGATGGGGGCTGAGATACTGAAGGATGAAGCTTTCGTCCCGATAGTTCGCCCAGGCGTCCAGCAGGGTTCCCCGCGGGTCCCGGTTTCCGGCGATCTCGGGAAACCAATAGCGGTCCTCCTCCGTGGGCTCCTCGCAGANGCGCCGGATGTCCTGCATCATGGCGAAACCCAGCGCATAGGGATTGATGCCGCCGAAGCGCGGATCGTCGAAATCGGGCTGGAAGACGACGCTGGTGTGCGAATGTAGGAACTCCAGCATCGAGCCGTCGCTGAGGCGCCCGGTCTCGTGCAGGCGGTTCATGATGTGGTAGTGCACGGCCGTCGCGCAGCCTTCGTTCATGACCTTCGTCTGCTTCTGCGGGTAGAAATACTGCGAAATGCGGCGCACGATCCGCAGGATCTCCCGCTGCCAGGGCTTCAGCTTCGGCGCGTTCTTCTCCAGGAAGTAGAGCAGGTTCTCCTCAGGCAGGTTCAGCCGCTTTTTCCGCTCGGCCACCGCCTCGTTCCGGCGCCTGTCCCGGCCGCCCGTCGGCACCGTCCGCCAGAGATCGACATAGCTCTGTTCCTGGTAGGCCAGGCGTTCCAGCTCCCGCCGGCGCTCCTCGCGGAGGTTGAGCTTGCGCTTTCGCGGATAGCGATGGACGCCGTAGTTCATGAGCGCGTGGGCCGCGTCCAGCACCGCTTCGACGGCGGCGACGCCGTGCTGCTCCTCGCAGCGCTGGATGTAGGATTTGGCGAATTCCAGGTAGTCCAGTATGCCCTCGGCATCCGTCCATTGCTGGAACAGATAATTGTTCTTGAAGAAGTGGTTGTGGCCGAAGGCGGCGTGAGCGATGACCAGCGTCTGCATCGTCATGGAGTTCTCTTCCATGATGTAGCTGATGCAGGGGCTGGAATTGATGACGATCTCGTAGGCAAGTCCCTTCATGCCGCGCCGGTACTGGGCCTCGTGGATGGCGAAATGCTTGCCGAAGGACCAGTGATTGTACATGAGCGGCATGCCGATCGAGGCGTAGGCGTCGAGCATCTGCTCGACGGTGATGACCTCGATCTGATTGGGATAGGTGTCCAGTCCAAGCTCGCCGGTCGCGATCTCCTCGATGGAGTCGTAGACCCGGCTGATCTTGTCGTAGTCCCAGTCCGCGCCGGTGAACAGGAAATCGCCGGACGTGAGCTGCGTCATGCCGTGCTCCCCCCGACGGTGGCCTGGTCGCGGGCGAACAGGTTCCGGAACACGGGGAAGATGTCCCCCCGGTTCCGGACGCGCCGCATCGCGAAACGACGGCCGGGATCGGCGACCTTCTCGTAGGTCAGCCACAGATTGGTCTCCCGCGGGTGGCCGATATCCGTCTCCTCGCCCACCTCAAGATAGGCGAAATACTGGCAAAGCGGCAGGATGTCGTTCTCGAGCAGCCTGAGCAGGCGCGGATTGTCGCTCACGATATTGTCGCCGTCCGAGGCCTGCGCGGCATAGATGTTCCAGTCGTCGGTCGGATATCTGGACGCGACCACCCGCTTCATCTCCTCCAGCGCCGTCGAGACCACGGTCCCGCCGCTTTCGGTGCTGTGGAAGAAGGTCTCCTCGTCGACCTCCTGGGCGTGGTGGGTGTGGCGGATGAAGACGATGTCCACGTCCCGGTAGCGTCGGGCGATGAAGAGATAGAGGAGCATGAAGAACCGCTTCGCCAGGTCCTTCATGTGCTCCGTCATCGAGCCCGACACGTCCATCAGGCAGAACATGACGGCCTGTGTCGCCGGCTTGGGCACCATCTCGAAACGGTTGAAGCGCACGTCCACCGGGTCGATGAACGGGATGACGCGGGTGCGGCGAAGCTGCCTTTCCAGCTCGCGCCGCAGAAAATCGAGCCGCACCGGATCGTTCTCCGATGCCTCAAGCTCGGCGATCTCGTCGCGCAGCAGGCGGATGTCCTCCGGCCGGGGACGGTTGAGCGCGATGCGCCGGGAGAGGCTGTTGCGCATCGTGCGCACGAGATTGAGGTTGGAGGGCGATCCGCTGACGGAATAGCCGGCACGCGCCGGCAGGACGTTGTCGGACTTGGTGATCGTCTTCTTCGCCAGATCCGGCAGTTCCAGATCGTCGAGAAAGATGTCCAGGAACTCGTCCCGGCTCAGGACGAAGTGGAAGCTGTCCTCCCCCTCCCCGTCCGGGCTCGCGCGCGAGCCCCGCCCGCCGCCGCCGCCGGGGCGCCGGATCCGGTCCCCTTCGACGAACTTCTTGTTGCCCGGCAGCACGATGTCCCGACGGCCGACGCTTTCGTCGGGACGGAACATCGGCTCGGACAGCCCGTCGGCCGGTATGGAGATCCGCTCACCGTCGCCGATATCGGCGATCCGCCGTTCGGCCGAAGCCTTGCGGACCGCCTCACGGACGTAGCGTCTAGCCCGGCGCAGGAATCTCTGCCGATTGGCGAGACTCTTGCCCTTGGGGTTGAGCCGGCGGTCGATGATGTTCATGGCGGGAGTCCTTCACCTCGCCGGTTTAACCAGCCTGCTTCACCCGCATGTACCATTCGACCAGGCGCCGCACCTGACGCTCGGTGTAGCCGCGTTCCATCATGCGGGCGACGAACTCGGTATGTTTCCGCTCGGTCTCGGATTCCTTCTTGCTGCCGAAGCTGATGACCGGCAGCAGATCCTCGACCTGGCTGAACATGCGCCGCTCGATCACTTCCCGGATCTTTTCGTAGGACGTCCAAGACGGGTTCTTGCCGCCATTGGCCGCCCGCGCGCGCAGCGCAAACTTCACGACTTCGTTGCGGAAGTCCTTGGGATTGGCGATCCCCGCCGGNTTCTCGACCTTGCTCAGCTCCTGGTTCAACAGGTCGCGGTCGAGAAGCTGGCCGGTGTCGGGGTCCTTGAAGTCCTGATCCTCGATCCAGGCATCCGCATAATCCACATAGCGGTCGAACAGGTTCTGACCATAGTCGTGGTACGATTCCAGATAGGCCTTCTGGATCTCGTTTCCTATGAATTCCGCATAACGCGGCGCCAGTTCGCCCTTGATGAACTCGAGGTAGCGCTTCTCGGTGTCCTCGCCGAACTGCTCGTGCCGGATCGCCTGCTCCAGCACATACATCAGGTGCACGGGGTCGGCCGCGACCTCGTTCGGATCGTAGTTGAAGGTCGCCGACAGGACCTTGAAGGCGAACCGGGTGGACACCCCGTCCATGCCCTCGTCGACNCCGGCGAAGTCCCGGTATTCCTGCATCGAGCGGGCCTTCGGGTCCGTCTCCTTCAGGCTCTCGCCGTCATAGACCCGCATCTTGGAGAACAGGTTCGAATTCTCGTGCTCCCGCAGGCGCGAGAGCACCGCGAACCTCGCCAGCATCTCGAGCGTGGCGGGCGCGCAGGGCGCATCCGAAAGCTCGCTCGTCCGGATCAGCTTCTCGTATATGCGCGTCTCTTCGGTCACGCGCAGGCAGTACGGGACCTTGATCACGCAGATCCGGTCGATGAAGGCCTCGTTGTTCCGGTTGTTCTTGAATTTCTGCCACTCGGCCTCGTTCGAGTGGGCCAGCACAATGCCCTGGAACGGCAGGGCGCCGATGTTCTCCGTGCCGACATAGTTCCCTTCCTGGGTCGCCGTCAGCAGCGGATGCAGCACCTTGATCGGCGCCTTGAACATCTCGACGAATTCCAGAATGCCCTGGTTCGCCCGGTTCAGCCCGCCGGAATAGCTGTAGGCGTCGGGGTCGTTCTGGCTGTACATCTCGAGCTTGCGGATATCGACCTTGCCGACAAGGCTCGAGATGTCCTGGTTGTTCTCGTCGCCCGGCTCGGTCTTGGCGACGGCGATCTGCCGCAGCTTCGAGGGGTAGAGCTTCACGACCCGGAAGCGGGAGATGTCGCCGCCGAACTCGTCAAGCCGCTTCAGCGCCCANGGCGACATGATCCCGGTCAGCCGCCGCCGGGGGATGCCGAACCGATCCTCCAGCTCCGGCCCCATCTTTTCCGGATCGAAGAGACCGAGCGGGCTTTCGAACACCGGGCTGACGGCGTCCCCGGCCTTCAGGACGTAGATCGGCTCGCGCTCCATCAGGCTCTTCAGCCGCTCGGCCAGCGACGATTTGCCGCCGCCGACCGGCCCCAGCAGATAGAGGATCTGCTTGCGCTCCTCCAGCCCCTGGGCGGCGTACCGGAAGAAGCCCACGATCCGTTCGATCGTGTCCTCCATGCCGTAGAAATCCTGGAACGCAGGGTAGACCTTGATCGTCCGATTCATGAAGATCCGGCCGAGCCTCGCGTCCTTCGCCGTATCGACAAGTTCCGGTTCCCCGATGGCCGCCACCATCCGCTCGGCCGCGGAGGCATACATCATCGGATCGCGGGCGCAGCCTTCCAGATATTCCATGAGGGACAGCTCGCTCTCGCGCCGCTGCTCATAGCTCTCGCTGAAACGGGTGAAGAAATCGTCCGAATTCACTTGCACACTCCGTTCTGCTACGGGCCGGACGGGAACGCCGCTCGCGTACGGACCANGCGATCGCATTGCGGTGGCGGGGCCCCACGGAACATCAACGTGTCCGACTGCCGATCGGGGACGCCCGCCCGGACCCGAACACATGGATCCAAGCGTCCGCAATGCAACGGTCTCATCAGAAGATAACGCCTGAGAAGTCGCCAAAGACCACCTGTGCCGACGCACTTTTAGTCCTTGGATTGCATGTGGGCCGCCACGCGACCATCACAAGGCGATACGGGCCGGATCCTTTNGGCATCCCTCGACCAATGAATTGGTACGACCGGTTAACAAAGCCCGATTTTTTGTTTATTTTACGNCTTTTCGCCGTCAGGTGCAGCATCCTCTACCGAATCCGGCGATTTGTGCGGATTCAGGTGCCTGGATTCTGCTCGNTGAAACGCTGAAGGCGCGCCGACTCGGCNGCGCCGGGCGCCGGACGGGGTCAGACCTCGTCGACCCGCACCCAGGCCTTCCGCTCGGCCGACCGGACGACGGCCTGGAGAACCTTCTCGATCTCCAGCGCCGCGGAAAAGTCGGGATAGAGGGGCCGGTCCTCAACGATCCCGGCCAGGAGATGCGCGACCTCCAGCACCTTCATGTCGTTGAAGCCGAGTTGGTGGCCCGCCGCCGGCACGAAGGCGGCGTAGCCGGGATGGGGCGGCCCCATCGGCACGGTCCGGAAGCCGTTGGCCTCGCCCGGCCGGTCGGCCGTATAGATNCGCAGCTCGTTCATCCGCTCCTGGTCGAAGATCAGGGTCCCCCGGCTGCCGGTGATCTCGCANGCAAGGCGGTTCTTCCGTCCCCACGCGACACGGCTGGTGGCGATGGTGCCGAGCGCCCCGTCGGCGAAGCGGACGAGAATGTCGGCCTGATCCTCGTTCTCGACCGCTGCGGTTGCGCCCGCTCCTCCGGGCAGCGGCCGCTCCGCGATCACGGTCCGGGTGACGGCGCAGAGCTCGACGATCGGGCCGGCNAAATAGCGGGCCAGCGCAACGATGTGGGAACCGAGATCGCCGAGGGTCCCGGTCCCGGCGGCGTCCGCCCGGCAGCGCCAGGAATGGGGCACGGCCGGATCGGCCATGTAGTCTTCGTCGTTGACCCCCTGGAAACGAACGACGGAGCCGATCTCGCCCCGGTCGATCAGTTNCCTGGCGAAGGCGACGGCCGGCTGGTGCAGATAGTTGTAGCCGACCAGCGTGCGCACGCCNGCCGCCGCCGCGGCATCCGCCATCGCCTGCGCNTCCGCGGCGCCGAGGGCCATCGGCTTTTCGCAATAGACATGCTTGCCGGCGGCGATCGCGGCCAGCGCCATCTCCTTGTGCAGCGCATTGGGGGCCGTGATCGCGACGATATCGACCTCCGGGCTTTCCACGAGCGCCCGCCAGTCGCCCGTTGCCGCCGCGAAGCCGAATTGCCGCGCCATGGATTCCGCCGCAGCGGCATTCACGTCGGCGACCATGGCCAGATCGACCCTGGCCTCCACGGGGAAGAGCAGCGGCGCCGTGCGGAACGCCAGCGCGTGGCAACGCCCCATGAACCCGGTCCCGATGACCCCGACACCGATGCGCCGCACTCTCATTCCCCTGCCGCTGCGGCCGCCGCCCGGTCGCTTCGCGCGAACTCTTCCAGATCAAGGGCCATCTGTTCGAGCTCCTTGCCCCCGGCCATCATCTCCAGGACCTGCTCGCGGCTGATCTCGGACTTGGCGAACGTCCCGAGGCTCCGGCCGCGGTTGAGCAGCGTGAACTTGTCACCCACCGGGTAGGCGTGGTGCACGTTGTGGGTGATGAAGATCACCCCCAGCCCGCGCGCCCGGGCCTGGGCGATGTAGCGCAGGACCATGGACGCCTGGCTGACGCCGAGCGCCGAGGTCGGCTCGTCCAGGATCAGGACCTTGGCCCCGAAATAGACCGCGCGGGCGATCGCGACGCATTGGCGCTCGCCGCCCGACAGGGTCCCCACCGCCTGCGAGGGGTCACGCACGTCGATGCCGATCCGGCGCATCTCCTCCCGGGTCACGCGCTCGGCGAAGGCGCTGTCGATCCGGCGGAACAGCCCGCGCCCGACCGTCGGCTCCCGGCCCATGAAGAAGTTCCGCGTGATGCTCATCAGCGGCACCATCGCCAGGTCCTGAAACACGGTGGCGATCCCGTGATCCAGGGCGTCCCGCGGCGAGGAGAACTCGACCGGCCGGCCTTCCACCAGGATCTGGCCCTTGCTCGGCTTGTGGACGCCGGAGAGCGTCTTGATCAGGGTCGACTTGCCGGCGCCGTTGTCGCCCAGAAGACAGAGCACCTCGCCGGCGTCGACCGACATGGAAATGTCCTGGAGCGCGATCACCGACCCGAAATATTTCGAGACGTTGCGCATCTCGATCAGAGGTGCATCGGCCATTACCGCGCCTCCGTCGCCTTGCGTCTGATGTAGGTGTTGAACAGCACGGCGATCAGCAGCATCACGCCCAGGAAGACCTTGAACCAGTCGGTGTTCACCCCGGTGTAGAAGATGCCCATCTGCACCGTGCCGAAAATGAGCGCCCCGAACATCGCCCCNATCGCCGAGCCGTAGCCCCCGGTCAGGAGGCATCCGCCGATCACGGCCGCGATGATCGCCTCGAATTCCTTCAGGAGCCCGCGGTTCGTATCGGCCGACCCGGCGTCGACGACCTGGATCGCCGCGACCAGGGTGGCGGCGCAGGCGGTGAAGATGAAGAGGATGATCTTCACGCGATCGACCGGAACGCCGACATTGCGCGCCGCGTTCTTGTCGCCTCCGGCGGCAAAGACCCAGTTCCCGAAGCGGGTGTTGAGCAGCACCCAGGTCGCAAGGGCGCCAAGGACGAGCCACCAGACGATCGACATCGGGATGCCGCTGACGGCAGGCATGCCGTTGGACCGGGTGGCGACGAGTCCGATGTCCGCCAGCCAGACGAAGAGTCCGTGGCCGATCTCTCCGCCGAAAAGCGGCGCCAGCCAGTCGTTCTCGGCCAGGTTCCGGATGCCGGAAACCTGGGTGCGGCCGGTCAAGAGCCGGGTGAAGCCGATGGTCAGNCCCCGAAGGATGAACAGGCTGGCCAGCGTCACGATGAAGGACGGAAGCCCGCTCCTCACCGTCACCAGGCCGTTGATCCAGCCGACCAGCACGGCGACGGCGAAAGCCAGGAGGATGCAGAGCCAGAGCGGCCAGCCGAATTCGGTCGCCGGAATGGCGATGACGACGCCGGCTGCGCCGACCATGGAGCCGACCGACAGGTCGAACTCGCCCCCGATCATCAGCATGGCCACGGCGACCGCCAGGATCCCGAGAAGGGCCGAGACCTCGAGGAAGTTGATGATGCCGAGCGGACTGAACATGCCCGTCCCCCCGGCGACCACGCCGAAGAAGATGAAGACAAGGACCGCGCCGCCGACCGCCCCCAACTCGGGACGCTTCAGCAGTTTGCCGAGCAGGGACGGCTTGCGGAGCCGCTCGTCGACAGGCGCCGCAGCGCCGGTCATCGACTGATCCATCGGGTCACTCCCGGATCATGACAAGACAGACAGGAAACCGGACATCGTCCGTGGGGCGGCACGCGACCGGCCGCCCCGACCGACCTCAGCGATAGCCCTTGCCGCTCAGCTCGATCACCTGCTGGGCGTTTTCGGGCGTGACGAAGCCCGGCCCGGTCATGATCGTCGAGGCCGGCATGACCCCGTATTTCGCGTATTGCGTCAGCAGGACGATCGGCAGGTAGCCCTGCAGGTACTGCTGCTGGTCGATGGCGAAGGCCATGCGGCCGGCGGCCAGCGCCTCCAGGACCTCGGTCGAAAGGTCGAAGGTCCCGAAGGTCATGTCCTCGAGCCTGTCCTGCTCCTCCAGGGCGGCCAGGACCGGGCCGGCCGTCGCGGGGCCGAGGGTGAGGATGCCGTTGACGTCCGGATGCTCGGACAGATAGGCGACGACCGAGTTCCGGATTTCCGTCGGATCCAGGCTGACGGCAAGGACCTCGCTGGTGCCGCCCAGGCCCTGAGCGAAGCCGTCGCAGCGCAGGTCTAGGGAGACATTGCCGACCTCGTGGTTCACGCAGACGGCGTTGGTGATCCCGGCGTCCTTCATGCGCTGCCCGCCGCCGAGGCCCGCCTCGTACTCCGTCTGGCCGACATGGACGAGGATGCCGAGATCACCCGCCACATCCGCACCGGAATTCATCGAGATCACGGGGATGCCCAGTTCCACCGCGTTGCTGATCGACCCGCCCAGCGCGTCCGCATCGGGGATCGACACCACGAGACCGTCGGGATCGGAAGCCACGGCGGCGTCGATCATCTGGGCCATGCGCACCATGTCGAAGGTATCCGGCGCCTGGTATTCGACGGTCACGCCCATATCCCGCTGCGCCTCGTCGACGCCGTTCTTGACGACCGACCAGAACGGGTCCGACGCCTGCCCATGACTGACGACGACGATCCGGATGTCGTCCTGCGCCGCCGCGGCCGAGGCCAGCAGCGCAGCGGCAGCGACCGTCGCGAGCATCGTTGGCAGAAGCTTTCTCATTCATTTCCTCCCGGTTGTCGTTGCAGAAGACCGAAGGGCCCAGGCCTTCTCGTCCTGCCCGCGTCCGATCGGCAGCGCCCGCGGGCACCGCCCGGAAGCGAACGGAGATTTTAATTTTCTTCCTGAATAGAATGCACATTCTATAATCCGGGTAAAGCCTTTTCCTGCTTCCGCTCGCCGCTTGCGTTCCCTTCATATCGAAAAATAGAATGTGCGTTCCATGACTCCGGAACATCCGATGACTGCAGCCGCGGACAGCTACGATGCCCTTCGTGCCGAAATATCGGCCCGCCATGACGGGCTGAGCCGGCAATTGCAGAAGATCGCCCGCTTCGCGCTCAGCCATCCGAACGAGATGGCATTGGAAACCGTGGCGGCGATCGCGGCGATGGCCGAGGTCCAGCCGTCCAGCCTGATCCGCTTTGCCAAGGCCTTCCGCTTCGACGGGTTCAGCGAGATGCAGCGGGTGTTCCGCTCCCGTCTGGTCGACCGGGTGCCGAGCTACAGCGAGCGGATCAAGGGCCTGACCGGCGGCACCGGGGCCACCGATGTCCTGACCCATTTCGTCGACGCGGGCATCCATGCGCTGCAGCACCTGCGTGACGAGATGCGGCCGGAGAGCCTGGAGCGCGCGATCGAGCTTCTGGCCCAGGCAAACACGATTCATGTTGTCGGCCAGCGCCGGTCCTATCCGGTCGCTGCCTATCTGGCCTATGCCCTCGGCCATCTCGGCCGGCGGGCGCATCTGGTCGACAATGTTGGAGGGATGGCCTTCCAGCAGGCCGCCTGGATCGCCGATGGCGACGCCCTCATCGCCGTCAGCTTCAGGCCCTATGCGCAGGAAACGGTGGAGATCGCGAAGGAGTCCAGGAACCGGGGGGTTCCGGTCATCACCATTACGGATGGGCCCTTGAGCCCCCTGGCCTCGCTTGCCGCCGTCACCTTCGAGATCGAGGACGCCGAGGTCCGTTCCTTCCGGTCGCTGACCGCGACCATGTGCCTTGCGGTGACGCTGGTGGTCGGACTGGGGCAGCGACTCGCCCGGATACGGGACGCGGACAGGATCGCCGCGGGCGCCTGAGCGTCAGCCCAGCCGGACCGCCCGGCCCGTGCGGAAGGACTCCAGTGCGGCGTCGGCAAGCTTCAGGGCCATCCGCCCGTCCTCGCCGCCGGGCGCCGGCATCCGCCCCTCTTTCAGGGCAGCGATGAAGGCGTCGAGTTCCGCGACATAGGCCTCGGCATAGCGCTCCAGGAAGAAGTGGAGCGGCTTGTCCCTGGTCACGCCCTCGCGGGTTGAAAGCTCGACCGTCGTCGGCGTGCGGTTCCCGGCCTGTACCATGCCCTTTTCGCCCAAGACTTCGATCCGCTGATCGTAGCCGTAGGACGCGCGGCGGCTGTTGCTGATCTGGGCAAGAGCGCCCGACCGGGTCTTCAGCGTAACCAGCGCCGTATCGATGTCTCCGGCTTCGCCGATCGCGGGATCGACGAGACAGCTGCCGGTCGCGAAGACCTCGACCGGCTCCTCGCCCAGAAGCCAGCGCGCCATGTCCAAATCGTGGATCATCATGTCGCGGAACAGCCCGCCCGACACCTTGATGTAGGAAACGGGCGGCGGAGCCGGGTCGCGGCTGGTGATCGAGACCATTTCCACCTTGCCGATCTTCCCTTCCCTCACCGACCGCTCGAGCGCGGAGAAGCTGGGGTCGAAGCGCCGATTGAAGCCGAGGGCGAGCGGTACTCCGCATTCCGCGACGACCTCCAGGCAGGCGTCCACCCGGCCGAGGTCGAGGTCGATCGGCTTTTCGCAGAAAATCGCCTTGCCGGCACGGGCGGCCCGTTCGATCAGGGTCGCGTGCGTATCCGTGGAACTGGCGATCAGGACGGCATCGACGGCGGGATCGTCGAGAGCGTCTGCGACATCGGAGACGCGGGCGCCGTACCGGTTGGCAAGTCCCCTCGCCGCCTCGCGATCGACGTCCACGACATGGAGCAGCCGCGCCTCCGGATGCGCGGCGAGGTTCGCTGCGTGGATGGCACCGATGCGACCGGCGCCGAACTGGGCAAAGCTGAACACGCTCCCTCCGTTTTCCTCTGGGCGCGAAAGGTCCCGGCCATCGAAAGACGGCCCTCCGGCGCCAAGCTTGTCCCGGTCCGCCGCCCGGGTCCAGCGGATCCGGCGCGGGCCGTCAGCGCGACTGGGGCAAAATCGCTATTCCGCTCTTGCCAGTCAAATGGAATTTTTGTTTCATTAACCGGACTCGCCGTTCGGCGCCGCCGACCAGGGGCGGCGTCCTCGACCGTCAGTGAAGGGATGATCATGAGCGTGCATCTGACCGAGCATCGGGCGGGGTTTGCCCCCGGTCTGACGACGATCACCGGCCTCGATGAAAAGGAGGACGCCACCGGCATCGGACTTTCGGTCCTGAAGCTGCAAGCGGGCGCAACCTACGAGACCGAGACCGACACGGAGACCGCCTGGCTGCTGATGGACGGGTCGGTGGACGTCACCGTCGGAAACCGCCGCGTGCATTTCGAGCGCCGGTCGCTGTTCGACGAGTCGCCGAGCTGCGTCCATGCCGCCGCCGGCGAACGGGTCCGCTTCGAATGCCTGAGTCCGGTCGAATGGACCGTTTATCAGACCGCGAACGCCAAGCCCTTCCCCAGCCGCATCTTCCTTCCTCAGGACGTGCCGAACGAGCATCGCGGGAAGGGGCAGGTCGGGGACGCCTGCTATCGCTTCGTCCGCACGATCTTCGACCGCTCCAACAGCGATCCGAATGCCGAGCTGGTCCTCGGCGAAGTGGTCACCATGCCCGGCCGATGGTCCAGCTATCCCCCGCACCATCATCCTCAGCCGGAGATCTATCACTACCGCTTCACCGCGCCGCAGGGCTACGGCCACGCCGAACTGGGCGAGCAGGTCCTGAAGGTCCGCCAATACGACACGGTGAAGATCTTCGACGGCTTCGACCACGCCCAATGCGCCGCGCCCGGCTACGGCATGTACTACAGCTGGGTGATCCGCCACCTGCCGGGAAATCCGTACACCGTCCCCGAATTCACCGAGGAGCATCGCTGGACGATGGACAAGGATGCGGAGTTCTGGCTTCCCGAAGAGCTGGGCCGGAATGACTGAGCGCCGTCTGGACGTCGTCTGCATCGGACGATCCTCGGTCGACCTCTATGGCGAGCAGGTCGGCGGCCGACTCGAGGACATGGCCAGCTTCGCCAAATATGTCGGCGGCTGCCCGGCGAACATCGCCGTCGGCTGCGCGCGGCTGGGCCTGAGATCCGCGCTGGTCACCCGGGTGGGCGACGAGCACATGGGTCGCTTCATCCGCGAGCAGCTGGAGCGCGAAGGCGTCGACGTGAGCCATGTCGCGACCGACCCGGACCGGCTGACAGCGCTGGTGATCCTGGGCATTCGCGACCAGCACAGCTTCCCGCTGATCTTCTATCGCGAGAATTGCGCGGACGCGGCGCTGGACGAAGGCGACATCGACGAGGATATGATCGCCGGCTCCCGCGCGGTGCTGGTTACCGGCACCCATTTCAGCCGCCCCAATCTCGCCGCCGCGAGCCGCAAGGCCATGCGCCTAGCCCGCAGGCACGGCGCCAAGGTGATCCTGGACATCGACTACCGGCCGGTGCTGTGGGGCCTGACCGGTCACGGGCTGGGCGAGGAGCGCTTCGTCGAGAGCGAGAGCGTCACCGCCCATCTCGAGTCCATCGTCCCGGACTGCGACCTCGTCGTCGGCACCGAGGAGGAAATCCATATCGCCGGCGGCACCACGGATACGCTGGCGGCGATCCGGCGCCTGCGCGCGCTCACCGACGCGACGATCGTGTGCAAGCGCGGCCCGATGGGCTGCGTCATCTTTCCCGGCGAGATTCCGGACGATCTGGAGCAAGGGATCAGGGGCCCGGGCTTCCCCGTCGAGGTCTACAACGTCCTGGGCGCCGGTGACGCCTTCATGAGCGGTCTGCTCAGGGGCTGGCTGCGCGGAGAACCGTGGGAGACATCCGCCCGCTACGCGAATGCCTGCGGCGCCTTCGCCGTGTCCCGGCACGGCTGCGCGCCTGCCATGCCGAGCTGGGTCGAGCTGCAGTATTTCCTTCAGAAGGGCAGCCCGCATCGCGCGCTCAGGCTGGATCCGGAGCTCAACCACCTGCATTGGGCGACGAACCGAACCCGCGAATGGCCGGAGGTGGTCGCGCTCGCCTTCGATCACCGGAGCCAGTTCGAGGACATGGCCGCCCGGGCGGGCGCGCCCGCGGACCGGATCGGAGCCTTCAAGCGCCTGGTCCTGGAAGCGGCGCGCGAGGCCGGAGGCCGGGAGCCCGGCTTCGGCATCCTGGTCGACGGCCGGCTGGGGCGGGAAGCGCTGGACGAAGCCACCGGCAGCGGCTGTTGGATCGGCCGTCCGATCGAACTGCCGGGCTCCGTCCCCCTGCGCTTCGAAGGTGGGGCCGATGTCGGCCTGACCTTGCGCGAATGGCCGGTGGAGCATGTCGTCAAATGTCTCGTCTTCTATCATCCCGACGATCCGGCGGATCTTCGGGAGGAACAGGAGCGGCAGCTTTCGATCCTGTTCGAGGCCTGCAGGATGACCGGGCACGAGCTGCTTCTGGAGGTGATCCCAAGCCGTTCGGTGCCTGCCGACGGCGCGACGGTCGCACGGGCCCTGGACCGGCTTTACGACCTCGGGATCCGGCCGGACTGGTGGAAGCTGCAGCCGGTCGCCGATGATGCCGGCTGGCAGGCGATCGCTTCGGTGGTCGAGCGCCGGGACCGCTACTGTCGCGGGGCGCTACTGCTTGGCCTCGACGCGCCCGAGGAGGAGCTGGGCGCGGCCCTGGCGTCCGCCGCCGCCCAGCCCGTGTGCCGCGGCTTCGCGGTGGGCCGGACCATCTTCGGCGCGGTCGCCGAGGACTGGTTCGCCGGGCGGGTATCCGATCGGGATGCCGTCGCGCGGATGGCGGCCACCTACGGCCGACTGATCCGCCGGTGGCGGGACAGTCGTCCGGCTGGGCTGCGGCAGGCGCCCCGGTCCGGGGCGGCCTGAGATCTTTCGGGGGGAACTGTCGATGCCAGGCACCGTTCGACTGACGATGGCGCAGGCGCTGGTCCGCTACTTGGCGGCCCAGCGGACCGAAATCGACGGGCACGTCCTGCCCCTCTTCGCAGGGGTCTGGGCGATCTTCGGCCACGGCAATGTCTCGGCCATGGGCGAGGCGCTTTACGCCTGCCGCGAGACGCTGCCGACCTGGCGTGCCCATAACGAGCAGGCCATGGCCCATGCGGCAATCGCCTTCGCCAAGGCGTCGCGGCGGCAACGGATGATGGCCTGCACGACCTCGATCGGCCCCGGCGCCACGAACATGGTGACCGCGGCGGCGGTCGCGCATGTGAACCGCCTCCCGGTTCTGCTGCTGCCGGGGGACGTGTTCGCCAACCGGCGCCCCGACCCGGTGCTTCAGCAGATCGAGGATTTCGGCGATCCCACGATCACGGCGAACGACTGCTTCCGGCCGGTCTCCCGGTACTGGGACCGCATCACCCGTCCGGAGCAGATCCTGAGCAGCCTGCCCCGCGCGCTGTCGGTCCTGACCGATCCGGCGGAATGCGGCCCGGTCACGCTCGCGCTCTGCCAGGACGTGCAGGCCGAAGCCTACGATTTCCCGAAGACCTTCTTCGAACCGCGGGTTCATCGGCTGCGCCGGGCGGGACCGGACCCGGACGAGCTGCGGAGCGCCGTCGAATGCCTCCGGCAGTCGCGGAAGCCGCTGATCATTGCCGGCGGCGGCGTCCACTATTCCGACGGAACGGCGGCGCTGAAGGATTTTGCGGGCCGCCATGGCGTCCCGGTCGCAGAGACCCAGGCCGGCAAGGGCGCCCTGCCCTGGAACGACCCGGCAGCGGTCGGATCGATCGGCGTGACCGGCAGCAGCGCCGCCAACGAACTCGCGCGTGAGGCCGACCTGATCCTGGCCGTCGGCACGCGTCTTCAGGACTTCACGACCGCATCCCGTTCGCTGTTCCAGAATCCTGCGATGCGGCTGGTACAGCTCAACGCTGCGGCGTTCGACGCCTCCAAGCACGGAGCGCTGCCCCTCGTCTGCGACGCCCGTCGGGGCCTTGAGGAACTGGGCGCCGCGCTGGCCGGATGGGCCGCCCCTGCGGACTGGACGGCACGGGCCCGGGATCTCGCCCGGCACTGGAACGAGACGGTCGATCGGGCGACCGCGCCCGGCAACGCCCCCCTGCCCTCGGACGCCCAGGTTCTGGGCGCGGTCAACCGGCAGGCGGGGGCGGACGCCGTCGTCGTCTGCGCGGCCGGGGGCCTGCCGGGCGAACTGCACAAGCTCTGGCGCACCGAACGGCCCGGCGGCTACCATTTGGAATACGGCTATTCCTGCATGGGCTACGAGATCGCCGGNGGGCTCGGCGTGAAGATGGCCCTGCCCGATCGCGAGGTCTTCGTCCTGGTCGGCGACGGCAGCTATCTCATGATGAATTCTGAGATAGCGACGTCGGTCATGCTGGGACGGAAGCTGACGGTGGTCGTCCTGGACAACTGCGGGTTCGGCTGCATCAACCGCCTGCAACAGTCCTGCGGCGGCGCCCCGTTCAACAACCTCCTGGCCGACGCGGAGCACGAGCGGCTGGTTCCGATCGACTTCGCCGCCCATGCGGCGAGCTTGGGGGCGCTGTCGGAAAAGGTTTCCGGCATCGGCGAACTCGCCCAGGCTCTCGAGCGGGCGCGCTCCGCCGACCGGACCTGCGTCATCGTGATCGAGACCGACCCCCTGGCCACCACGACCGAGGGCGGGGCGTGGTGGGATGTCGCCGTTCCGGAGGAATCCGCCCGCGCCGAGGTCCGCGCGGCCCGGGACCGCTATGTCGCCGCCCTTGAGAAGCAACGCATCTGAACAGCTGAGGCCCTGACATCATGACCGTCCGGATCGGCACGAATCCGATTGGCTGGAGCAACGACGACCTGCCGGAACTGGGCGGCGAGACGCCCCTGGAGACCTGTCTTGCGGAGGCCCGGGAGGCTGGATTTGCCGGGATCGAGCTGGGCAACAAGTTCCCGCGCGAGGCCGCGGCGCTCACGCCCGTGCTGGACCGGTTCGGTCTCGCGCTCGTCTCCGGCTGGTACGGTTCTGCCCTGCGGCATCGGACGGTGGACGAGGAAATCGCGGCCGTCGAGGCGCATCTCTCCCTCCTCCACGCGATGGGTTGCGGCGTCATGGTCTTCGCCGAGACCTCTGACGCCGTGCACGGCCGGCGGGATACTCCCCTGTCCCGCCGGCCGGTCATGACGGACAGCGAGTGGCCGGTCTTCGGCGAACGCCTGACCGCGATCGCCGAACATCTGCGCTCCCGNGGCGTCCGCATGGCCTATCACCACCACATGGGCACGGTCGTCGAGACGGAGGACGAGNTCGACCGNCTGATGTCGGTAACCGGGGAAGCGGTCGGCCTTCTGCTGGATACGGGCCACCTCACCTATGCCNGCGGGGANCCCGCCGCCNTTGCGCGACGGCATGCCGGCCGGATCGCACATGTGCACTGCAAGGATGTCCGGGCCGGGATCCTGCGACAGGTGCTATCCCGGGATGCGAGCTTTCTCGACGCCGTCATCGAAGGCGTGTTCACGGTCCCCGGGGACGGCTCGGTCGATTTCGCCGAGGCGCTTCGGCCGCTCGGCGCCGCGGGCTACAACGGCTGGCTGGTCGTCGAGGCCGAGCAGGATCCGGCGAAGGCCCACCCCCTGACCTATGCGCGGCTCGGCTACCGCAATCTTCGCCGCTTTGCCGAGGAAGCCGGCCTCTCNCCGGAAGGTGAAGCGCTGTCGGCCCGGTAGCGCGGGTTCCCGATCCGGCTCGACCTGCTACGCCAACGTCGCGCAGAGCTTGCGTCGCCTAAAAGCCGACGCCGAACACCGGCAGACCTCCAGGCATAGCGAAAAGNCAGCGCGGATCGTCGACGCGCCTTGCGTTTCGAACCGAGCCCTGTTAAACGTTTTACAGTTAAACGTTTAACAGGCATGCGGATGCCCCTCCGCCGACCCACCATTAAGGANGTTGCGACGCTTGCGGGCGTGTCCATCGCGACCGTTTCCAATGTCTTCAGCGGTTCCAAGCCGGTGAATCCGGAACTCCGCGAGAGGGTCGAGCGGGCAGCCCGCGAACTGTCCTATCACGTTGATCGCGCCGCCTCGCAGCTCCGCTCGGGACAGGCGAAGGTGATCGGGGTGCTCGTCCCTGACCTGGACGACGTCTTCTTCACCTCGCTTGTTTCCCGGCTGGAGGTGAAGGCACAGGAGGACGGCTACGACGTGATCGTGGCGAGCTCTCGCGACGATCCCGCGCTGGAGCAGTCGCGCTTGCGCGCGCTTCTGGGCTGGCGCCCTTCGGGCCTCGTGGCGGTCCCGTGCTCGGACGAGATTCCGGCAATTCTCTCAGATGAGGCGGAACGTCTGCCGATGGTCCTCGCGGACCGTGTGCTCGTCCAGCAGGCGCCGGCGGATTCGGTCACGATCGACAACGTCGAGGCCGGCGAGACCGCCGCGCGCCATCTGGCCGCGATGGGTCATCGCGAAGTGCTCATTGCCGCTTCTCATCTGTCCTTCGCTCCGATCAGGGAGCGCGTCAAGGGCGCCGACGCGGTTCTGCGCAGTACCGTCGGGCAGCCTCCGGTCGTGCTCGAGCTCGGCTCCAACAGCGAGCGGGGAGCCGAGATCTTCGCCCGCTGGCTCGACCGGCACACGCCCCCCACAGCCGTGCTGGCGCTTACCAACGTGACGACGCTCGCCGTCCTTTCGGCGCTAGCGGTCCGTCACATCGACATGCCCGGACAGGTCTCCATCATCGGCTTCGACGACTATGCCTGGATGAGCGCGCGCAGGACCGCNCTCACGGCGATCCGGCAGCCCGTCGACGAGATGGCGAGAACGATCTGGGACCGGCTGGTGGCGCGCATCCGGGGGGACAAGTCCCCTCCCCAGCCGATCGTGCTCCACACATCGCTGGAGGTGCGCGACTCCGTTCGCGATCTGGGCAGCGCGGCGGCCGCATCCTTCGCGACGACGCCGACGATCGAGGATGCCCCCGATCAGCCGAACCCCGGCGCCGTTCGTTGAGCCGCAACAAGGAAGCCACGCGCAGATCAGGGTCGGGAGAAGCATTTGCGTAACAGAAGTCTTTTTCAGCTGCTGCCGCTGGTCGCTCCGGTTCACATTCTGATCCTGAGCGTCATCGTCATCCCGTCGATCTTCGTGATCTGGCTCAGCCTTACGAAATCGAGCTTCGGGCAGGAACCGACCTATGTCGGCCTCGAGAACTTCATCCGCGTGCTGTCCGATCCGGCATTCCGCAGCGCCCTCTGGAACACGGTTCTGATCGTCGTCTTCGCGGTGCATATCGAACTCGTGCTGGGCCTGCTGGTGGCGCTCTTGTTTGCGAGCGGGCTGCCGTTCCGTCGCTTCCTTCTCGTCGCCGTGCTCGCGCCCTATGCCGTCAGCGAGGTGATCGCCGTCGTGATGTGGCGGTTCCTGTTCGATCCCGACGCCGGGCCGGTCACGCTCGCGCTCCAGGCCATCGGCCTGCCGATCCTGGACTGGTCCTTCGAGCCGACGCACGCCATGATCCTGATCGCGCTGCTGACGATCTGGCTGCATCTGCCCTTCACCTTCATCATCCTCTACGCGGCACGACTGGCGATCCCGTCCGATCTCTACGAGGCGGCGCGGATCGACGGCGCCACTCCGTTCCAGGCGTTCCGGCGCGTGACGCTGCCGCTCCTTGGGCCGGCGATCGTGGTTGCGCTGCTGTTCCGCTACATCTTCGCCTTCCGCATCTTCTCGGAAGTGTGGCTGCTGACCGGCGGCGGTCCGGCCCGCTCGACCGAGGTCGTGGCCGTCTATCTCTATCAGGAGGCCTTTTCCTACAACGCCTTCGGGACGGCCGCCGCGACGGCATGGATCATGGTCGTCGCGTCACTCCTGCTGGCCGCGGGCTATGTCTTCCTTCTGCGCAGACAGGTGGGCGCCAATGCGTAGCAAGCGTCTTCTCGTCGGCATCGGGAAAGCGGTGGCGGTCGTCGCGCTGCTGTTCTGGTCGCTGTTCCCGATCGCCTTCATCGTCATGTCGTCGCTCAAGCCCGGCCAGGAGATCTTCGCCGTTCCGCCGGTCTATGTCTTCGAGCCCACCTTCGAGCACTACGTGTCGCTCTGGCGCCGCTGGGGCATGTTCTTCGACGGGTTGCTCAACAGCACGATCATCACGGCAGGCGCGACCGCGCTCGCGATCATCACCAGCACCTGCGCGGGCTATGTCTATTCGCGCAATTCCAGCCGGCTGCTGAACGGCAGCGTCGTGTTCCTGATCGTCGTGCGCCTCATACCCCCGATCGTGGTGACGCTGCCGCTCTTTCCCATCGTGAACGCGTTGAATCTCAACGACACGCACATCGTGCTGATGGTGCTCTATGCGACCTTCTTCGTCTCGCTGGGCACGGTGCTTATGCGCACCTTCATCGATCAGATCCCGCGCGAGCTCGACGAGGCGGCGGAGATGGACGGAGCCGGCAGGTTCACCATCCTGCGCCGGGTGGTCGTGCCGCTCGCCGCGCCGGGCATCCTCGCGATCGCAGTCTTCGTGGTGGTGTTCGCGTGGAACGAGTTCCTATTCGCCTTCATCTTCACCGCCACNAACGCCAAGACCGCGCCCCTCGTCATATCCGAGATGCTCGGCTCNATCGACGGGGTCGACTGGGGCATCCTGTTCGCGGCGTCGACGGTGCAGCTCGCGCCCGTCCTGCTCTTCGTCGTTCTCATGAACCGCTATCTCGTCGCCGGACTGACGGCCGGCGCCACCAAGGGATAAACGACCGTCTGCAAGGGAGGAAAGCATGAAGACCCACGACATCCTCGAACTCACCCGGCGCGGATTTCTCGGCACCGCGCTGGGCGTCGCCGCGGCTCTCGCCGTCCGCCCGTCATGGGCCGCGTCGAAGACCCTGAACGTCCTCAGCCACAAGGTTCACCAGACCGTGCTCGGCGAGGGGGACGGCGACCTGATGAAGGACTGGAAGGCATCCAACGATGCCGACATCGTCTTCACGACCTTCGATTCCAACCCGCTGCAGGATCGCCTCTTCCGCGAGGCCAGCCTTTCGGAGACCGACTACGGCGTCGGCTATCTGATCGACAACCGCCCGACCTCGGAGATCGCCAAGCTGTTCGAGCCGCTGGCCGACTATCAGAAGAACGATCCGATCGAGGATTTCGGCGACATCGCGCCGGGGCTCGTGCAGGGCATGACGATCGACGGAAGGCTGATCGGCATCCCGG
>JGI25328J35697_1000110_pt1 | contig 72904 bp, 59 predicted proteins | sample HigsolmetaAR203D_FD_35697 | JGI IMG/M metagenome (IMG submission 35697)
AGCAGCAAGCGGACTGTCGTCCGCCCCGCTTCTAATCTCCTTCAAACGTTTGATGCGATATTCCAGCAGCTGTTCTTCAGTGATATTCGCGAACAGTGACGCAAAAATACCAGCTGGTTCAGCGTCCATGTCTTCAACAGTGTGTGCGCTTCGATGCGTGAAGCCGCATTCCCACAGTTTCCGCGCGACGTCCCAGAAATAAAAGTCCGTGTCTGGAACGATTTTGTCGCCAGTTATATATTCGATAAACGGCATCGCATATTCGATTGCGTATAAATGCGCCCTACTTTCGCGGATTTTCACCGTCAAGCTGTTGTCAGTTTCGCGGTGAACGTGATGTCCGATTTCATGCAGGATAGACAGAAGCAGCTTCATATGGTCGCTGTGCGCCTCGTCAAACGCATTTATCAAGATGGCTGGCAGCTTGTTGCCGTCCACCTGGTATTCTTTGCGCCCTGATTTGTTTGACACATAGATAGGTGATTTCAAATGCTTCGGTACATGTTTTCGACGCTGTAAGTAGCAACCTAAGAAATTGAATGTACGCTCTGGCTTCGTTGACACATAGATTCCCTGAATACCTTCAAAGTCTTCCGCAGGAACTAGCTGTTCAGCTATGCGGAAGGTTAGCGAAATAAATGAATCGTCAATTCCGTAAACTGGAACACCGTGAAAAGTTTTCATTTTTCATTTGCTCCCTTCGCGTTTATTTGTCACCGACAGGATTCTAACGACTTTATTTGTGACATCTACGTCATAGTCGACGATGTGCGGCATACTCTTTTTTAACAGCCGCGCCAATGCTTCAGCTTCCCGCAGCGTTACGTTTTCCAGTACGACGTCCAGGTTTTCCGCCACAGTCCACGATTCGTTTCTTTTTGCGAATGCGATGAAAAGATTCAAGATTGAGTTCACCAGGATGAACAGCCCCAGGATTGTCGTACTGATGAACAGCCGCGTCTTCGTGAAGACGTGCGCCTTGTTTGGATTCAGCTGGCGCATTAATTCGATTTTCCTGGCGGTTGACCGTCTGGCGCAAAATACCATCCCGACAGCCGCCCCATAAACGAAGTGAAACGCCAGAATCTTCATGAATAGCATCAGCGGCGCCCCCTTCGTATCGTCACCCAGTCCGCCAGTGCCAGCCCCGCAAAGATGAAACTGAACACGGCGACGAAAAATGTCGCTACCATATACATCATTCCTTTTTATTTTTCTTATCTTCTAATACGCAACATGGATTTTGCGTCACAAAAAAGATTACGATGTTTCTTTTATTTGATTATTTGCGTGTCTGTCTTTGACAGACCGCAACATATTTATTTTTATTTATTATTTTTATATATTCTTATAGTCAGTAGCAGATTTGCACCTGGTTCCAGGTACATATTTGCACCTGGTTCCAGGTACATATTTGCACCTGGTTCCAGGTACATATTTGCACCTGGTTGCTTCATAAACGCAAAAAAGACGCCAGCCCGCGAAGGACTGACGTCATAAAAATTTTTCTACTATAAGAATTCCCGCAAACTATTTGCGACTTCTTCTTTATCAAGATGTAAGTATTTTGTCGTCACTGCGATGTTACTGTGTCCCAGCGCCTTTGATATGAGGGCGATGTTTGCGCCCTTGTCCAGTAGATTCTTTGCGAAACCACGGCGCAGTGCGTGCGGATTGATGTTTTTTAGGTTGTATATTTTTGCATATTTATTCAACCTTTTCTGGATGTTATTGTGCGATGGACTGGTCGATATTCTGCCGCCCCTTTTCGTGATAAAGACGTATTCATTCTTTTCGCCATACTCCCGACGGATGATATCATTCTGGCGCATCAGGACGCGCAGGATTTGCGTCAATTCATCTGACAAGGGAAGATGTATCTGCTGATGATTTTTGACGATATCGCCGTCTATACGCAGCAGCTTCGCTTCCAGGTCGACGTGACGATTCTCCAGGAGGGACACCGTTCCGATGCGCAGTCCTGTCTGATACATTAGCAGCAGCGCCGCAGCGTCCCGCAGCTGCACGAAGTCGGTCAAGTCCAGGACGGACAGAAGTGTCCGAATTTCGCGGTCTGTTGCGCCTTCCTTGACTTTGTTGTCGACTTTGACTGTGATATTCGTCCAGAATTTCATTTGTAACCAACCATTGTTGAAGCACTTACTTAAAAATGCCTTTAAACATTTCAGACGTGTCAGCTTCGTTTGATTGCTGACATTCATCGAAGACAGCCACGCATAAATGTGATTCGACGTGATTTCATTCAGATATTTTACGCCAGCTACTTCCGCAAAGTGATTCACATGCAGCTGGTAGTCGCTGATGGTTCTTGCGCGGTACCCGCTGACTTCCATCTGTCTGATGATTGTGTTCAGCGCCTGGTCGATTGATATGCCGCGCTCGATGCGTTCGGTCGGTTGCACTGTCTTCGCCTTTGTCGCTTTTGGTTGCGAAAATAATCCAGATAAATCAGTTTCAATTGTTAAAGATTTTTTCTTTTTCGTCATAATAAAAAGCCCCCATAGTGAAGTCAATTTTCGGTCATATTTCGCAAGTTGACCGTACACTGACCGCTTCACTAGAAGGCTTCAAACGTTGATATGACGCTGTTTGTGCGTCAATTTTATATACGTCCCAGGAGGGATTCGAACCCCCGACCGACGTGAAAATATGCGGTTCAAAAAATCGCCAATAAACCGCCATATTATCGCAAGTTGAAGCCTTCATATGTAACGGTCATTTTGCGAACTTATGACCGATTCGCTTTTTATTATATAAAGGGACGAAAAAAGTGTCAATAATAAAACAAATAGGACGCCATCCTGGCGCCCACTATATACCAAGCAGCTGCTGCTTTTTCTTTGCGAATTCGTCTTCAGTGATGATGCCCTGGTCGCGCAGTTCCGCGAATTTCTTTATTTCTTCCGCGGCACCATAGTTGCTTTTGGATTTTGCGATATATTCTTCGATTAGTTCCTTGCAGCGCAAGATGTCTTCATAATGCTTTTTCTTGATTGCGAATGTCGTCAGTTCTGCTACGTTAAACATTTGTTGCGTGCCGCTATCAGCCGTTGTCAGTAGTTTAATATATCCACCTATCAGATTCGGCTCTGTTATTTCGACGCCTACGATTGTATCTATCCGATATTCAATAGTTCTGCCGCGCTTTTTCTTGCTGCGGATGATAACTTTTTCAGGCGTCACCGTGATAAATTTGCGCGCTGTTTCGAATACATTTTTCGTCATGTTTTAATCAATCCTTTCGCATTTTTTGTTTTATTATACGATAGGCAATAAATCTTGTCACATAAATAAAAAAATAAAGGCGCCCGCAGGCGCCCTGTAATATTACAGACGATTTTCGTCGTCTTTTTTTATTTCGATTTGTTCAGTGTCTTGTAGTCCTTTGCCGCTGGATGGATTGTTCAATAAGCCCAGCATAACAAGCAGCCCCAGGACATAGTTCACAATGTCAGGGAATTCGATAGGAAGAGGAATTCCGACAGCTTGCGCAAGAAGCGGAACCAGTCCCAGCAGCAGCGTCGTCCAGAACGTGTAATTTTTTAGACGCGGCGCCAGTGTTTTTAACAGATGCTTCATATTAATCATTCCCTTCGTTTTTGCGGCAGCATTGACCGCATTCGCTTTTGATTAGCTTATAGACACGTTGCGCAACAGCAGCGGCTTGTTCGCGTGTCAGCGGATAGTTTGCACGTGTTCCGTCCAGGATGCCTTTTTCTTTTGCCCAGTCCCAGTTCTCTTTCAGCGACTGGCTGACAGGACGTTCTTCCACTTTGGCGACTTCTTTTTCACCTTCAATTAGACCGCGCTCAATAGCGACATAAAGCAGCCCGATAGCTTCGGAATCAGTCAGTTCGCCTTTTTCCAGCTTTTGCGCCCACATGTCGCTGATACCTCCATCCTTCGCAGCAAGGCGCTTCAAGACGTTGACCGCAGAATTTTTGATAGTAGGTGATTTCGGTTCGAATTTATTCACTTGATTTCCCTCCCCTTTTGGATTTGATTGCGCTGGTTTTGGCGCAGGCATCGTCAGCCTGTCATAGTGATATTTCACGCGGCTGATGAATTCATTCCAACGCGGCAGAATAAGGCGCGGACATTGTTTTCCAGACCAATGCTTGTGCGGCACGACTTTCGTAATAGGAATGCCAGTGTCTTTCATTAGCTTTGCGACTAATTGCGCCGCGTTGTCGAACGCTTTTTCGAAGTTTCCGTCGCTGTTTTCACAGACTTCGATGCCGATAGATTTGCGATTCCCAGTTCCTCTGCCGCCGTCACCCGCATGCCATCCGTTTTCGTTCAGCGGAAGATGCTGGACTGCGCGCGTGTCATCGACTGTGAAGTGCCAGGATGTCGCAGTCGATGGATTCTTCACATATCTTGCGTGCATTAACGCGTTCGCGCCTTTTGAAGTGTTCGCAGTATTGTGGATAGTGATATATTCAGGCTTCATGGCGTAACCTGGACGGTTGCCATTTCCTTTTGGAATAAAGTCTTGAATGATTTGAAGCACTTTGCGCCCCACCTTTCTTTATCGTATTCAGAATAATTTGATACCGACAAGTCCAGCGACAATGACCAGAAGTAAAAAGAAGGCTTTCCAAAGATTTTCCATAAATTTATCCAGCTTCGGGCTGAACGTTTGAACAGCTTCGGAAATGCCTTCCAGTTCTTTTGTGATTGACTTGATTTCTAGCTTCAGCTCGCGCAGTTCCTCTTCTAGCATGCGGATGCGTTCATGCGCTTTATCGGCGCTGATTTGCCCAGCGTCTACTTTTGCACGAAGTTCTTGCAGCTTCACTTCGTATTCAGCGAACTTCGATTCTAGCTGTTTTTGTAGTTCTTCGATGCTGATTATGGGCGTCATCTTATGACTCCCCTTTTCCCGCTTGCAGCTGTTTCAATTGCGCGATTAAGATAGCTTTTTCTGTTTCCAGTTGTGCGATTCTTGCTGCAAGATTATTGATTACTTCATGGACGTCGACTTGTATTTCTTGCGGATTCGTTTTTTCTTGCATCTTTATCAAACCCCTTCATTTGCGCGCGCATTTTTGCACCTTCTTCGCGCATTTTTTTGATTTTGTCTTTATTCCGCGCAACATATTTCTTGATTTCAGCTGCACGGTTTTTCTTTTTTAAGTCAGGTCGCTTCGCCCACATCAGATTCCTGATGAATCGCCGCGCATTCGTTTCTTGCGTATCCATTAATGCTTCCACGACATCCGCTTCGTCTTCTTCGAATTCGGGTATATTGACATTCACAGTCATCCAGACTTCTTTGCCGTTTGAAGCGCAGTGTGGACATTTCAGCGAAAGATTTTCGTATTCCTGGAATTCAGCTAAAAATTTCGGCGAATAGTCAGACACGTCATGTGTTGAATCCTTTCCGCAAATGTGACAGACGACAGTCACTGTGTCGCCTATCACCACCTTCACGCCTCCGCGATGATTCATGCAGATTCCCCCTTTATGCCGAATAGTTTCCACGCCAGAATCTGAATGTCGTCGAGCCACCGCCTTCGACGTATAACCAGAAGCCATGCGGCGTGATATTAATGATTTGCGGCGAAGTATTGCCAGCACTTGTCACCGTGCTGACACTTGAAGGCGTGTAGCTTTTCCTTGTGCGGAAGTTCACGCCTGTTCCAGCGCAGGCAGCGGTTGACCCGCCACCCATTCCGCCGACGCCGCAAAAGCCTACTTCAACGTTGCTAGTCATGAAATGCCCGCCGCTACTTTCTGCGTACCATGTATTCCCTGGCGCACCGACTCCGTTGATTGAAAAAGGTCCGAATAAGCGGACAGTATCGTAGAATTCGGATTCGACGCCGCTTTCAACCTTGAATATGACTTTTGGATAGTAACCATAATTTTTGAACGTCCATCCATACGCAAGCTGATTATCCAACGGGAACCAAGTGACTATGTCCGCAATGATTTCCATGTCACCGCCAAACTGTCCGACGCCGCCGATGATTTTAGCCATATCATTAAAAACAATGCTCTTTATGGCTGAAGCGCCTTCATAGTAACCTAAATATAGGTTATTTCCGATATAAGCATCTTCTGAAATAGTGATGCTGCCGCCCAGGATGATTGCGTTTGACATGTAGACAGTCCCGTTTGCTTGCACACGGAATGGTGCCAGTTCACGATTTTCCTTCGATTCACCAGCCCATATACGAACATCTTGATAGTGTTCAGGGTCGCCGTCTACCATTCCAGCATTTCCGACATCTATTGAAGTCCCCGTTATAGTTCCGCCATAGATACGTTCCGCGCTCATTGTTCCAGCCGTAATGACACCAGCGTCCAACCCAGCCGCGCTGATGTGATTCGTCGTAATGGCGCCCGCCGCGATTTCATTCGCCGTAATGGCTCCGACTGCGATTTCATTCGCCGTTATGGTGCGTGTCGCGATTTTGTCCGCAGTGATGGTTCTGCTGGCGATTTGTGTCGCAGTGATTGTACCAGCTGCGATTTTTTCTGCCGTGATACTTCCAGCGCCGATTCGCGCAGCATCCAGCGTCCCTGTTGTGATTTTTGCTGCGTCCAGGCTACTGATTTTTGCGTTTGTGACGGCTGCATCCTGGATTGCCGCCGTTCCGACAGCAAGATTTGCGATTTTGGTCGCAGTGACAGAACTATCCGCCAGTTTCTCCGCAGTGACAGCAAGGTCAGCCAGCTTTTCGTCTGTGATTGCGCCGTTCGCGATTTTTTCCAGCGTGACAGCAAGCGCTGCAATTTTTTCTTCAGTAACCGCAACATCCGCCAGCTTTTCACTGACGATGGCTTGATTTGCGATTTGTTCCGTTTGCAGCTGTCCTAACATTTCGGACAAGTCAGTTCGGCTGATTTTTGTCCAGCTGGTTCCGTCCCACTGCTTCCAGACAGGCGGCGTGACAGACGTGTCTATCCATAAGTCATAGACTTCAGGAAAGGCGGGTGCACTGTTCCCCTTCGTGATTTTGCGTTCTGCGTATTGTTCGACGAATTCTTGCGATTGTGCAACAGCGCCGCCTTCCACGTTTGTTGTGACGTCTGCTTCCGCGTCCTCAATCGCCGCAGCAAGACGGTCAACAGCCGCTTCATAAGCGATACGCGCAGCGTCCACGGCGTCCCTTTCTGCTTGTGTGACGTCTAGGTCGCCTATTGCGGTATTTATAGCGGCGATTAAGTCCGACAGTTTACTGTCGTAGTTTGCTTTTGCGGCGTTTAATTCGTCAATGATAGGTTGAGTTTTTAGATATTCCTGCGCAAGAAGGCGACTTACTTGATAGTCCACGCGCATCTTCAAGTCCACCAGCGCCGCCTTTTCGGACTTATAAGCAGCAATGTCTGCTTTGCTTTGTGCGCCGTTTGGCGTTTCCGCACCTACTTCGATTGCTTGTGTCGGCGTAGCTTTACGCCATGTCGTTCCGTCCCAGCGCTTTAAAACTTCTGGCTCTGTTGAAGTGTCTAGCCATAGTTGCCCAGGTTGCGGATTTGTTGGCGGCGTGTTTGCTTTGTGAATTGTTTCCCCGCCGCTGTTCCAGCGTTCTTCGTTTTCACGCACCTTTTCGAGCAGTTGCGCAAGCTGGTCTTCTACGGTGATTTCCAGCTCGACGAAGTTGCCTAGCTTCACATAATCGCGTTCAGGGTCAGTCATACTGAAGCCAGCTTCGATGACGCGCGCTTCCAATACAAGCGGCGGCTCGAAAGACAAGTCTTCTACAATTAGCGTGTCGCCCAGACGAACGGTTTCGTGCGCGTATTCTCCGCCAGTCAGGTTTTCAAGTAGCACGACATCTACTTCGTACGTGATTTTTGGTTCGGTATGCTTTTGAAGATAGTCCCATGCGACTTGCAGCAACACATTTGCCGCAGTTTCTTCAGTTTTCAAGACGCCCATCAGATGCTGCCCATCGTCTGACCAACGTGCCAGCGCATCAGGGTCGCCGATAAAGTCCTGTCCTAGCGGCTTCGTGACAATCGTGCCATATTTATTTGTGAACGTTCCAGAAGCGTCAGCAAGCGTCACTTCGTTTCCATTTATGTCTTTCTTTCCGACTGCGATGACTGCCGTGAAAAGTTCACTCGTGTCTTCTGTTCGGACGATACTTTTGATGTCTTTCGAATACGTGAAGCGCTTGCCTGTTTCTTGCCCGCGACGTTCTAACAAGTCGACGCGGCGGCGGATGATTCGCGCACCATCCAGTTCGATACGAAAGCGCACTTCAGCTTCGAAAGCATCCTTGATTTCCTGAATTGCCGCAACAGCTGTCGGGTAGTCATTGAATGCGAAGTTCTTGCTGCCCGTGACTTGAATTTCGCCTGGCTGCCATAGCGTTCCTTCCAGCACTGCTTGCAGCGCAGTGACAGGCGACGCTCCCGATAAATTCGTCGGACGGACGATGGTCTTTAACAATTCCAGTGCTGCATTTTCCGCAAAGACTTGCTTATATAGAAGTCCATCAGCGTCGTGTATCGTCTGGATTTCGCGGATTTTCAACAGAACAAGCTGTCCGTCCTTGTCATGGATTGCGACATAGTTTTCGACTTTCACATGGCTTGCGACATCGTTATCCGCAGGACACTTGAATTCAAAGACAGCCATTCCGTCTTCAACCGTTTCGACAAATAAGTCGTCCCAGAATGGAACGCCTTCAGGGATGTCATTCGACAGCACCCCACGCACGATTCCGTCTAAGTCAATAACATAAATCATGCGCGCATTCCCCTTTCGTTTTATAGTTCAAGTTCAATAGAAAAATATAATAATAATAAAAAGCCGCCGACATTATCGCCAACGGCTTCTATAAGTGATTTCCACGTCTGCGACGCCACCAGGGACGCCTAGCGTTTCAGTTCCAGGATTCAGCGCAAAGAACTGCGAACCAGGAACCATGTACCTGATTGCGTCCACTTCATTCAGAATGACGCGCCCTTTTGCCATGTCGATTTCCAGCACATCACCCGCGCGGAATATTTGATTCACTTCCGTTCCAGGTTGTACTTCGTTCAGCTTCCAGAACTTGATGTCCTCAACGTACATGGCAGTGGCTGGATGTTCGCCAAACGCATTGATAGCCACGACGACTGATGTAATAGGGTCTGCGAACTTCGCGTTAACGTCGATTGTGCGAACCGCAGTAGACCACGTTTGACGTCCGTTTCTAATTTGCCCATAATAAGCGTTGATTTTATTGCCTTCATAGCGTCGCATACGGAACAGTCCGTCGAAGTCATTCAGATTCTTGTCTTTTCTGTCCAGGATGACGTCGCGATATCCAAAGTATCCTAGCGCTGTCTGTGCGCGGTTCATTTCCACATTCAGATTGTCTTCCCTCATCGTCATCTTGCCGATGATTTCGTTCGAAGCGTTTCGGAAGTAGAAGTCGATTTTTCCCATCTGGCGCGCAGCATCATTCCCTATACTTTTCATCTGCACTTTTGCCTGGAATAAGAAGTCTGTCAACGGTTCATCTAATGGCTTCGATATTGCGCTACCATGCCATGCGTTGCCCTCTCCGAAGTCTTGAACGCTGAAGGAATAGCCGTTTGTGACGATTCCTGCGCCAGTCAGTTGATTATCTTCGAGTGTCCCAGATAGGGGCGTCCATCCAGTCAGGCTTTCGCATCTGTCCCAGAAAATAAGTTCTTCATAAGGTTTCGGCGTCGTTTCAGTGTCCTGGAACGTTCCCAGCTGCAGGTACCTGTCCCCAGCTATTACGGCGAAGGCTGGCGTATCTTGCGTGAACGTTGCCTTGATGACTGGAAAAACGGGTGCATCGCCATAGATTTCGATGTTTTCGATTCCGTCTAAGTTTGTTGACGGAATAGTCGCAAGATAGCTGGCACCGTATCCGAACGGTTCAGCAACCAGGAAGCGCAACGTAGCCCTAGCCGTATGCATCGCTTGCGTCAGCTGCGTGTCTTCAGTAAGAATGGCGCGATATTCAACGCCAGGCTTGTCGCTAAATTCCAGCGGAACCAGGACGTCTGTATCCAATACTTCAGCCAGCTGCGCCCGCTTCGTTTCGATGTCGCCAATGAACATGATGTCGACTTCAAAGATTCGCGCATCATTCTTTTTCCCGAATAAATAAACGCCGTCGCGTTTTGGCACGTTAAGCGTTTGAAGAACACGCGGCGCAAGAATATCACGCCGCACGTCCAAGATTTTTGCGTAGTTCGAGAGAATGACGCCGTTAAAAATGACATCTATCATTTAACAGCACCCCTTGCCCTTGTTTTGTTTAATTTCATTCGACGAAGTTCTTCGTCAGTGAAGCGCGCTGTCGCACGTCCCACTTCACGCCCATCTATTACGACAGGAATTTCAAAGAAATATTCGACAGGCTGCGCATCCGTAACAGTAGCTGGCGTCGGTTTGTAGTCATACGCAGCCGCAGGATAAACGCCGCCGCTGCGATAGTTGCGAACTGTTGCCATATTAGGCGCCTTGACTTCGGACATATTCGGAATGGCGGCAGCCCCCATGATTTCCGCGCTCTTGCGCACAGTTTCCACCATGTTTGATAGACCGATTGCCATTCCTTCGCCTGTCCATTCACCCATCTGCATCATGACTTTTGAAGGTGAATGGATGTCCAGGACTTTTGAGATTCCGCCAGAGATGGCGCCACCGATTTCTTTCACTTTTGCCGCGACGCTGCCAACCATCGAGCCGATACCGTTTATCAATCCGCGGATGATGTCCTTCCCGATGTCGAATAAGTCGATGCTGCTGATTTCGTCCAGGATTGCCCTGCCGATTTTAAGCGCAGCACTGATAACTTCCCCTATGATGGACAGTAAACCGTCTACAAGCGCAAGAATTAATTCCACGCCCGCAGCAAATATGTCATCCAGATGATTCAAGATTTCCTTGATTAGCGTGATTACCAGCGTGATTGCTGCGCCAATCAGCATCGGAATCATCTGAATAAGTCCGTCGATTAAAGCCATCACCAGCTTGATACCAGCGGTTAGAATGGCAGGTAAGTTCTGAATGAGTGTGTCCACAATTGCGAATAAAAGCGTGATTGCTGCGTCAATTAGGATAGGAAGAACTTGAATAAGTCCTTCTACCAGCGCAAACAGGATTTGAATACCTGCTTCAATAATCGCTGGCAGTGCCTCAATCAGCGTCGTCACGATTGCCATTATTAGTGTGATAGCCGACTCGATAAGCAGCGGCAGCACTGAAAGGATTCCTTGAATTAGGGACATCAGAAGCGTGATTCCTGTTTCGATGATTAGCGGAAGCATTTGAACGATTCCATTGATTAGTGTCATCAGTACTTGAATTCCCGCAAGAAGGATTTGTGGCAGCGCTGCGACGATTGCGCCAATTAAAGTTGTGATGACTTTAATTGCGGTAGTCAGGATTTGCGGAAGCGCCGTTCCGATTCCACTGATTAGCGCAGTCAGGATTTGAATGCCCGCTTCAATGAATAAAGGCAGCGCATCCGTCAGCGTTTCAGTGAATGAAGTCACAAGCTGCGTGATAACATTAAGGATTGTCGGAATTTGCGACAGGATTCCGTCCAGTATTCCTACAATGACTTGAATGCCTGCGTCCAGGAACAGCGGTAGATTCGCAAGGAATGTATCAATCATTCCAGTTACGAATTCGACGACTTTGTCCATCAGTTCAGGAACAGTCAAGCCCATTCCGTCAGCGATTGCGCTAATTAGGTTCGTACCGACGATAATCAGGCGCGGAATTCCGCCTAATAACAAGCCGATAAGTGTCGGAATGAATTTTGCCGCGACTTCTGCGATTCCACTGAAGTCCAGGTTCATCGCTTTTGTGAACGCAGTTTGTAGGTTAGTTCCGAAGTTCTTCACCTTGTCTACGACAGTGTCGACGATAGGCGCCACGACTCCCAAGACTTTCCCGAATACTTCGGACGCTTTTGACCAGAACGCCTGAAGCGCAGGAATGACGTCAGTCCTGAAGACTTCAGAAACTGCTTGCGCCGCTTGTTTCAAGAAGCCGAATGTTGCAATCCCAGCAGCTTTAACAGCATTCATAGCTTTTTCAAAGTACGCTTTGAACGTATCCGAACGTTTATATAGCATATAGATGGCGATGCCAAGTGCGATGACAGCAGCGATGACACCGAACACGACGCCTGCGTATGTCATCATCGTTCCGACTGATATCCCGAATACGGTGGCAACAGTTTTAAGCCCTTCAACAAGCATCGGCAAGAAGCCAATGAATACCAGTAGTGCACCGCCCGCGATTGCCATGACAGATGAAATAGCAAGCGCAAAGGCGACGAAACGCTTTTCACCTTCAGTCAGATTGTTGAACCATTCGACAGCGCCCTGGATGACGCGCACCATGAACTTGATTACTGGCAGCAGCGCGTTTCCGATAGATATTGCCGCCGTTTCCAGCGCCCCTTGCAGTTCTTCTAACTGTCCCATTAAGTTATCTAACTGCTTGTTTGCGATTTCTTCCGCTGCTCCGCCCGCATTCCGCAGCTCTTTCGTAAAATCGACTAACGTGTCTTCTCCCGCTTCCATCAGCGTCAGGATTGCTTTCATAGATTCAGCGCCGAAGATTGTACTGATTGCATGCAGCTTCTGCTCGTCTGTCAATTTGCTGGTTGCGGTTGTCAACCGTCCGATGATTTCGTGCAGCGGCAGCATTTTTCCGTTCGCGTCAAACGCATTGAAGCCCAGTTCCTGCATGATTTCCGCGGCTTCTTTTGTCGGGGATGCCAAACGTGTTAAAGACATCGCAAGCGATGTACCAGCCATTGAACCTTGAATTCCCGCGTTACCTAATAAACCAACAGCAGCGGACATTTCTTCCAATTCCATACCTAGTGCGTTCGCTGTCGGCGCAAGATATTTCATCGTTTCGCCCAACATTGATAGGTTAGTATTACTAGACGTAAATGTCTTTGTCAGAACGTCAGCGACGCGTGCTGTTTCGGATGCTTGCAAACCGAAGCCCGACAAGATGTTTGAAGTGATGTCTGCGGTGCTCGCCAGGTCTATCTGCCCCGCAGCAGCCGCGTTCAACAGCCCTGGCATCGCTGCGATGATTTCATTCGTGTCATAGCCAGCCATCGCAAGATATGACATACCTTCTGCGGCTTCACTTGCGCTGAAGACGGTTTTAGCGCCTAATTGTTCCGCAGTCTTTGTAAGTTTTGCAAGTTCGCTGTCCGTCGCGCCAGATAATGCGCCGACGCGTGACATGGCTTTTTCAAAGTCGGCAGTAGTCTTGATAGCCATGCCCAGCCCTGCCGCTGTCGATGTTCCTACTGCCATCATTCCAGCCCCGACGGCTTTTGCCACCCCAGCGGCTTGTTTTTGAACGCTGTCTAACCTGTCGAACGTACTCGAAAAGTTATCAATCGCACTAATGACGAACTGAATGTCAGCCATGCTTTTCCCTTCCTTTCAAATATAAATAAAAAACAACCCCAGCGCCTTGCCGCCAGGGTCATCTTCTTCCGCGCTTTCGTTGCGCTTCTCGTTCTTCCTCTTTGCGTTTCATTTCCCAGAAGACTTTCCAGAACTGTATTTCATTTGCATTGATTCCTTCGTCGAAGTGTTCAATGTGAATGTAGTCCTGCCCTACCAATGGACGCAAAGATTCTGGAACATGTATGCGGGAATAGCGACGACGTTCGCCAGTCAGTTCGCCAACCGTCATGCCATGCGCGTCGGCGATTTCATAAAGCGCGCGCGTCATCGGGTCGGCGGTTAGTCGTTTTTTACTTGCTGTTGCATATCTTCAGTAAGCCCAGACAATTCGAAGATTCTTTTTGCCAGCTGCGCGATTTCTTTGATACTTTTCTTGTTTTCAAAGACAGCCAGGTCAGCTTCTTCGAAGACTTTTTCACCTTCTGGCGTTTCGCATCCGTAAAGAACCGCAAGGATTGTCATGCGGATATGGTCATCTTTCCCCGCCTTCATAACCTTCTTTAAGTCCGCACCAGTCAGCGTTTTAACGGGAATTTCTGTGTCCCATTCTTCCACGTAGACTGTGTCATATTTAACATCATCAGAAGCTAATACTTTTTGACGAATTGCTTTAACATCGAATTTTTTAGCCATTTTTCATTCCCCCGAAGAATTTTAATTTAGATTTTCCCGATTTTTATTGCCAGCCAGGCGGTTCGGGATACCGCTTTTCGCGTGCGCTGCGCTATGCTGGCAAGTTTATTCGCTTTGCGTTATCGCATTACGAGTGTTTACGGCGTGATTGTGCTGCCGTCGATTAGTTCGCCGTCGCCAGTGAATGTGACGGTCGTTTCGATTACGTCGTCATAACTTACGGAGCGTTCCACGTCGATTGATGCCGTTCCACGGAACGCAGGATAAGCGTCATCCGCTTTGTCGTAGAAGTCGATGACGACTTTGTCTGTCAGATATGCGAACCAGAACACGTCCGCGTCGATGCAAGTCGCATCACCTTCCCACGAAAGCATCCCGATTTCATGTGTTTCATAGTCTTGTTGCGCTGCACTTGTGTCGATTTTGTTTGATTCGATAGAGATTGACCATTCGCGCAGTTTCATGAGTTCTACTGGCGTGCCTTGCACGTCCATTGTGACTTTCGCATATTGTCCAGTCTTTACAGCCATCGTGATTTCCTCCTTGTTTTATTATTGAGTGAACGCGCCATTTCTGGCGCGATAAATAACCACAGTGACGTCCAAATATGCACGATGTTTCAGTGTGTCATCTTCCACACTTAACTGATTCATCGGCGTCACGCGGTCAATCTGCATAAAAAAGGCGCCGATAACGACTGGCGTCGTCTGGCGCGTATCATAAAGCGGAATGTCGTCAGCTTGTAGTGCCTGCTTGACGGATTCCGTTATTTGATTTCGTTCGAATTCACTGTTCCCGAAGATTCCGATTTGCAGATGATATTCTTCGCGATAATCATTTCGCGATGCCTCCATACTGAAAATATCCGTCTGCACATCTTCCACCAGGATGAACGGCTTCGGCTTGTTGGACAGATTGACACCGTCATAATGCCAGACGACATCCTGCGCTTCAGGAACAGCAGCTTCCAGATGTTTGATGATTGAATATTGAATATTATTCAGCATTAAACGCTGCCCCCTATTCTTGCGATAGTCTGACGAACGCGTTCACGCAAAGCCGTTCTGGCTGCCCATTGTGCTTTCCTCATGAAGCCCTTTTTAGTTTTGTGTTCGTATTCCTGGCGGCGCGTATATTCGGCAAGTCCGCCCCATGTTCTTGACAGCGGCTTCGTGTCTTGCGGAATGATTTGTATGCCTTCTTTCAGCTTCCCTGTCAGGATAGGCGCAGCATCGCGTGCTTTGTTGATTGTTTCAAGAGTTGTCACTTCTACGTCAATGTCGATTTCCCGCAGCAGCTGTTCCCGTGCTTTTTTAGTGCGACGGATAGCTTCGTCAATGCCACGTACTTCGACGCGTATGCGTAATCCACCGCGACGCGCCATTCTAGCGCACCAGCCTTGCGATGACTTCGAAGCGGTTTGTTTGACCGATGCCGCGCTCATCTATCGCTACGAAGCGGTAAGTCTTGCCCTTATATTCGAAGTCTGTAATATTTGTCAAGTCCGCATCCGCAAAGAAGCTGACCAGAATATCATCTGATTGCAGTTCGATGCCTTCCACAGTCGAACGTTCGCCGCTGCGCAAGCTGTCTATATCCTTCAGAACGACTTCGAATGTCACAGGTTCGGTTGTTTCGATAGGCTCCCCAGTGATAGGATGTTTACCCGATTGTGTGACACGCTGCGCCGTGATTGTGACAGTACGATTCGCAGTGATTTCCAGGCGATTGTCTTTAATGAACTGAATGTCTTCTGGCGTCAGCATTTCGTGTCCCTTCCTTTTGTTTTATTCGTCCGCATCGTCCAGGATGTCGACAAGTTCGATGTCCTCGTTACCGCCTTCGTTGATTGCTTCCATATACTTTGTGAATTCTTCCTGGACGTATTGCGGCGCACCAGGCAACAGGCGCCAGTTCCCAGGTTCAGCGACGAAGAATTCACTATCCATAAATTTTGGACGATTCAAGTCCATCAGCTATTCCCCCCTGCGCGATATTTCGCCATAGCCGCTTCCAGCATTTCACCGAATTGCTTCGCGATACTTCTGGCTTCGTCACCTTTTACGACGTATTCGCTGAAAAGTTCCGCAAACATTTCGGCGCGTTTTGTGCTGCCATATTCGCTGATGTTTTGATGCCACCATTGCAATGGACGCTGTCTGTATTCGTTCCAAAGTTCATCGGCGAACGTCGCAAGCCCAGCATCTTGCAGCAAGTAGTCCACCTGATGACCGAATTCGTGAATAAAGGTACCATAACGGCTTCCAACAGCAGACCATTGTTGCTTCGCGCTTTGTTCTTTGATTCGTTGGAATTCCTGGCTGTCTTTTGCGCGGATTTTGTTCAGCAGCACATAAGTTTCGCGTGTCCCATCTGGCTTCGTGTAATAACCAGCCTGTGCGTTCGTATAGCTACTTGTCTTCGCGCGTTTGACGTATTTGCCGCGCACAATAGCGTCGCGTAGTTCTTTTCTTGCTTGTTCTTCGCCGACATCTTTGATACGTTGCTTCCAGTAGCTGCTTATACTGAAGTTGTGTAAGATAAGGCGCTCGATGTCGTGTTCATACTTCCTGCGGTTCTTTTCTTGAATGGTTCCGATATACGTTATACGTTCCATCATTTCTGGATAACGTTGTTTCATCGTCAACATCGCCCGATTCATTTCCAGCGCATTGCTCAAGTCATAGTCTTTAAAGTCATATTCGATATAGTCGCCGACGTTACGCTTCGCCCATGCGATTGCTTCTTTTGTGTTCTTTACGGAACCTAATGTCGCAATAGGGTCAGCGTCAGGCGTCAGCTGATTGTCTTGCGGCGGCGCTTCTTTTGATTCTTCCGCTGGCATTTGCGGCTGTTGTGAATAGCGCTGCTTCATCCAATCTTCGTCTATGACATAGCGCAAAGTCGCGGTACAGTTCGGATGTGGGTTGAATATTTCCGCATCAGTTGGCTTGTAAACACCAGCGCCTTTGCCGTAGCGGTCTTGACGCGCAAGAATTGAACATCTATGTCTTTCGTGATTTTTATGTCCAGGATTGTCGACGATTTTCAGCATCATCGGAATGTCGGAACGACGTGCTGCGAAAGATGTCGCTACCCGATAAGCAGTATTCCCTTCTGTTATTACCATGCGACGTATTTTCCATGTATCAGTTTCATACACACGGCGCACTTGTGCGATTAGGTTTGTGACTCCTGCGCCTTGTAGAATACCAGAACGGATGACATTATTCAATGCGTCACGCTGTTCGCCTGTTAGCTGCCAGATGCGGTCAGACAGCACCAGCCCATCGGGACTGAAGCGCGTCGATAAATAAACCAGGACATCGCGACTGATTGTGTCGAACTTCATACCTGTGACTACTGCGCTTCCAAGCGATTGTGTTAGTGCTGTTTGCGCACCGTCGACAGCAGCTTGTGCGCTTTCAGATATTACTTGCTTCATGCCTTCCAGCGTTGTTTCACGCATTGCTACTTCGATTTTATCCAGTTCGCGCAAGATTTGCTGGATACGATTCCGCTTTATTGTTCCATCGCTGTCGGCATATTGCAACAACATGTCAGTCAGTTCGTTTCGAACGCGTTCGATTTCACGCAACATAAAAACAATGTGCCGCCGATTCAGCTTTTCGAAGTCCATGACTGCACGTTCCATCAGCACGAACAGCCGCTGCTGGCGTTCTTCTGGCGTCATAAGTCACACCCCCTTCATCGGTCTATGCGTTTAGCATATCTGAAGCGGACATTCTGCGATGCTAGCTTTGAACGTCGCCGTTCGTACTCCTTCAGAAGGCTGTCCGATAGTTTCCGATACTGTTCAGATACCATCGACTTATCGACTTGTTCATCGTTGTCCGTATATCTGAAGTAGTGCGCGGTCATCATAGCGATGTCACGCGCGCCTTCTGCCTGCGCAAGAATTAAGACAAGATGCTCTTCTTCCACTGGTACCAGCGAAAAGTCAGACTTTCCGTGCTGGTGAAGTGCTGAAGTCAACCACGCTTCAACGTCTTCTTGCGTCACGTTCGGTACATTTCGAAACTTTGCCAGCAAGCGCGCAGTCATGTCCTGTAATGTCGCCATGAATGCCACGCCCCCTTTTGTTATTCAGATTTTGAAGAAGATTTTTTTCGTGAAATAGGCTTTTTCGGCTGCGGTTCTTCTTTCTTCGGCTGCGATTTTTCTTCAGCCCTTTTCGGTTCGTCTAGGACTTTCACATAGCCAATGCGTTGCAGATATTCCGCTTGCGATTGCTCAAGTTCAAGCTGTTCACCCTTTTTCTTGTTGCCGACTATTGCGCCCAGAACTTCCACTTTGACTTTTGCCACTATGCGCACCCCCTAGAAGTTGTTAGATGTTACTAGAAGTTATTAGAAGTTAAAGGCGGGACGAAGCCCGCCAGATGTTACGCTATCGCATAGCGTATTTCCTACACACTATTAAGCGCCAGGGAATACGTCGGCATGAAGAAGTAGTTCTGGCTTCATTACCGCAGGGAAGCCAGCTGCAACAGCGCGAAGAACAGATTCCACAGGCTCGTTCTTGTCGTATGCGTCAAGCGCAATTCCAGGACGGAAGTCGTTTTCGACAGTTACGCCCAGCAAGAATTCGCCCACGCCTTCAGATACGAAGACGACACGATTCACAGGCATGAATTCGATTGTTTCGTTTTGTCCTGTGTAAGGATTCTTCACAGTGACTTTGCGGTCTGTCACGATTGTGATTTCAGGTAAACCATTCGCTGCAAGTACGCTTTGAACATCTTCAAGGCTTGCGCGCAATGAACCAGCAGGACGTCCAGCTTCTGTAATGATTAGCTGATTTTTAGCCATGCGGTTGAATACTTCACGGCTCACAAGAATAGCGTCAGGCTGCTTACCGTTTGCTTCTTCGTAAGTAGCCACCCATTCAAGTAAGTCGCCGATAATATCGCGGTCAGTTTCGTCCCAGTCATCGCCATCTGTAAGCGCGATTTTGTGTTCCGCAGGAATTCCGAAGTCCACAACAGCTTTGACGCCGTTTGCGTTGTACTCGAACTTCCCTTTCGTGATTGCTTCCATTTTCATGACGTCGATGCGTTTCTGGATAGCTTCGACAAGGTCGACGCCTTTCATGACAAGGCGGTCAATTGTATTTGTTCTTTCGTCTTCGTTGCGTGCTTCAAAGATAGAAAGAAGTTCGTCTTCAGTCACGACATACTTCAAGCCCATCTTTGTGATTTCGCCATGCATTTTAGCGACAGCATCGCGGTCAACGACTGGCGGTTCTGCGCCGTATCCAATCATCGCAGCGATGTGTTGACTGTTTTTAATGATGTCATAAGCGAATGTGCGTGAATAGATTTGTGATTCTGGTAAAAAGCGGTCTGCAAGCGTAGGCACGCGGTCTTTTTGCGTTTCATCCACAAGTCCGCGAAGCGTTTCACGCTTGAATTCGTCAAGATGTGAGATTCCAGCCATGTTTTATTTCCCCCTTGTTATTTTTATTCAGTTAGGCTGCTATGTTAGATATGCTTTACATAACGGATATTATCGTTCGCAGCTTTGAAAGCGTCTGTCGCGCCGATAACTTTTGCATCGTACACAGACCCGCGCACGATAACTTCGCCGACGATGACGTCGTTTACTCCGTCCACTTTCACGTCGACATTCAGGATTGCGAACTCGTCGAAACCAGGTTCTAAGGTACCAGGCGTCGTTTCGACATACTCCTCGAATTTCCCTGTTGTCGTATTACGTGCGATGGCAGTCCCAGCTTCAAGCGTCTTTGCGCCGATAGCAGCTGCGTCTAATGTCGCACCACCTTCGATGAATTGAACGTGTTCAGACGCCAGGATGTTTTTACCACTGACGTAATTGCTGCGATATGGTTGAAGTGCCATGCGTATTTCCTCCTTGTTGATGTTTTATTTCATAGCGCCTGGCGACTGATTAGCGCCCGCGCTTTGATTTGATTCGTTCATACAAGCTGCGCCCTTTTTCCTCAAGCCCTTTCTGCGCTGCCTGCTCCTTCTTAGGATTTCCAGGATGCGGGTCAATCGCTTGCTTCTTTGGCGGAATATGTTTTTTGACTTCTGCGATTGCTGCCTGGATTTCTTCTTCTGTTTCGCCGCGCAAGATGCTCTTCACGAAGTCCAGCTGGTCTGGCGCATAGCCCGCTTTCACTAACAAGTCCGTTTTTAGTCCGTCGACTGTTTTCGCCTTGATGTCATCTTGCAGCTTTTCGTATTCTTCTTTCAGTTGTTCATACAGCTTTTTATACTCGTTTTGTTCTTCCAGGCGTTTCTGTTCCGCTTCCTTTTCGCGTTTCTTGCGGTCGCGGTCGAGCCGCTCCTTTATTAGCTGATTAATATATTCTTGCTGTTCAGGCGTGAACTCGATTTTCCTTTCGCCACCTTCGTGCTCGTCGTCTTCTTTAATTTCATCATCAGCTGGCGGATTGTCGTCATCATTTCCACCTTCCGCAAAGAATTGCAAGTCTAAACGCATAGGATATTTGTTTTTGATTTCTTCCATTGCTCATTCCCCTTTCCGTTTTTAGTCCGTCGACTGTTATTTCCGTCAGTTTAACGTCATAACGTAGGACAAGAAAAAGGCGCCGCGATTATTCAGCAGCGCCATATTCTTCAGGATTTTGCGCAAAGGATGTCACCGCATCGCCGTAAGGGTCAGCCATGCGCATCCTTGCGACTTTTTCGTTGTCGATTTCTGCGGATTTGTATGCAACATTTTCCACGCCCAAACGCTGCATTGCACCTTTCAAGGATTCGAAGCCGCTTGAAACTTCCAGTGAAAGAAGTTCCACCAGTTCTTTGCGGTTGTCTGGCAGTGGAAGCTGGAATTTTATAGTACTGTCATAATCGTTACCGATTGCGCGCACGACTTCTTTGTCATAACCGAAGACATCGCGGTCAAGCCGCGCTTGCAAATAGCGCACAGTCTTTTCGTGTAGTTCAGCAAGCCTGCTTCCCCAGACAAGCCAGTGCTCTTCTGTTTCCTGGATAATCGAATGAAACAGTACATGCAGCGCTTCGCCATTCAAGCCCCCGAAGTTCAGTTCTTGCGGCACGATGTTCGGAATACTTGTGACTTCATGCAGCGCTGCCTTCAAGCGTGAATAGGTTTCATCGAAGGCGCTGCCCCAAGTGAAGCCCGATTCGATTTTCTTGACGTCAGGCTTCGCCATTCCCTCGCTCATTCCTTGTTGTGCGATTTCTAACATCGCACCAGGCGCCACGTTCACTTTGTCAGTCGTCCCAGGCGGTACTCCCAGGAACGCAGTCATCGGGAACATCTCGAATTTCAAGCTGTCGATGGCGTCTTCATTCAGCTTGTTCAGTACATCGGTCAGCTGGCGCATGTCGTCGATTTCATCATTCGTGACGTCGTCGCCTGTCAAGTCTTCAATCGGGAACAGGACGACTGGAATGAAGTCGATTTCCATGCTCTCTTTTTCAGTGATTGTGCGGATGCGGTTCAGCTGCATATCGAATTCCGCTTCTTCCAGATAACAAAAGCCGTCTTCTTCCATGCTGAATGTCTGCTTCCAGATGTATTGCGCATCGCCCTTGCCGCGAAGTTGGACGAAGTGAACAGCCAGCAGCTCTTCGAAGTCATCGTCTGAATATACTGGAATGATTTCTGTATCAGGGCGGAACACCCATTTGATTTTCCCAGTGCGCGGATTGAAAACGATTTTACAGCCAACGCGTCCCGCTATCAATCTGTCTTTCGCGGCTTGCATCAGCTTTTCACGCATCCTGTTTTCTTTCCACAATTGATTCAGCAGCCGCTCATAGTCCGCAGCGCGCTTGTTTTCTCTTTTCTGCGCTTCAGAAGGTTGATAGTCTGGTTTGATTGTGTCTTCTAGCGCATCCAGCTGCTTCGGTTCGACTGTGATGCCATGATGTCCGCCCATTTGCCAGCGCGCCTTCTTTTGAATGAATGTCTTGAAATAGTTCGTGTAAAAGCGCGTCGGGTCGTAGTCAAGCCCAGCAGGACGTTCCAGTTCGTCAGGACGAACCAGGCGCCCATCTTTCATATGCTGCTTGCCCTCATAATAGTCATAGTTTTCGAGTTGCTTGCGGATTCGTTCGCGTGTTTCTTCACCAAGCGCGATTTCGAACGGACTGAAAAGCAATTCATCCATCTGCTGCGGCGTTAAAATGTTATAGTCTACATACATCTACCCATTCCCCCTTTCATCTCATTCTTTTTCGCGCCATCCTGATTTGAACATGGTTTTCTTTTGCTGTCGTAATAGCCATTGATAAAGCGTCGGGAGCGTCATCATGGTCATGCGACGGATAAAGTTCCAGCTGTTCCAACAGCGCCCGTTGCTCTTTTCTGAAGCGGATGCGTCCGCCTTGTATGTCAGGTAGCAGCGCTTCAATGCGAAGTTCCTTGCGTGTTCTGTGTTTGATTTTCTTCAGCCTTGTCAGCGCAGGATATCCAGCTATAATTAGACTTTGCGCAAGTTTATCGGCGAACCATTCTTGCGCCTGAATAGCTTCGACGCCAATACCAGCCAGCTGCCATTTCATCGTCATTTCTGTTACCTTTTCCAGCAGGACGTCTGGATGGACGCGTTCGACGTATGTGTCGACGACATAAAAAACGCCGTTAGGTGATTTCCCAACGACGATGATTGCGGAATAGTCGCCCTTCTCTTTACCCATCGCAAAGTCGACACCCGCATAGTATTCAAGATTATCGGGCAATTCTTCCATTCTGTAAAAATACATGTCTTCCAGCTTGAACACCTGCGATTCCTCATCTATCGGATTACACATGTATTCCTGATTAAATGCTTTTGCGCCTTCATTTTCCAAGACTTTCATTAAGTCCAAATAAGACCAGCGCGCTTCCCACAAAACAGCGGTTCCGCGCAGCATCTCTTCTTTGTTAGCTTCGAAGAACGCATCGGCGCGCCGCACGCTGTCCTCCGCATCCTCGCGATATATTTCGCGCCATTTCTGCCATAAGTCCTGGCGCTCTGACCATTTCAATATCGCAGGGAACTTGCGGCTGACGAAGTCTTTCCGTTCCTTTATGACGTAGTTCAACAGACTGTCGTGATGAACGATTGTACCCATGTAGACGCAGATGCCGCCGTCCTTCGATAAGGCTTGCAACATTTCTTCGCGGAACCAGTCTTTATTCTGTTTGCGAAGTTCTGGCGTGTTTGTGTTCTTCTTCGACTCTAAATCGTCCAACAGGAATAAGTCTGGACGCGTCGCACCATGTCGCAGCCCGCGCATCTGCGTCCCGACACCTTTCGCTTCGACTTTTGTGCCAGATGTTGTGACGAATTCGTATCTGTTATCAGCTTCGTTCAGCGCCTTTTTTGGATTCAACAGTTCGCCGAAGTCCTGGCGCAATTTTTGATTATGTTTTAACTGATTCGCCGTCCAAGTTATAAAGTCCCCAGCGACGTCTGTCGTTTCTGATACTAGTACAATGTACTTGCGCAGACGATAGACGACTTCGTGACACAGGAAGCCGTTTGATAAATACGCAGTTTTTGCGTGCTGACGTCCCACTGACCAGGCGACGTGATGATGTACCTTCCCGCGGCTGATTTCGTCAAGCAAGCGACACAGTTCCTGATGGAACCACGGCGCCTGGTCGATTGTAACGCCCGCAGGAATAAGATTATCAGGATTCCCAGGATTGCGTTCTTCGCTGAAATATTCGTACATGAAGAACAGCATGTCGTGCTCGCCGCGATGGACGCGCTCAAGGCGTTCCAAGTCGTCCAAGTCGACTTCCAGCTGCGCAAAGTCGGCTTCTGTCATTTCGCCCGCTTTCATCAGTTGGTGATATATTTTTATATTTTCGCGCAACAACCTAATGGCGTCGGCGCGCTCGTCGTATTTTAGCCACTCACCGTTAAAAAACGCCACTTATTCCTTTTCACCCCTTTGTGTCGCAAAGTGTTATTTATATTGCATATAAGCGCAAGATATTGTTTATATTTATAAGAAAATGATATTTTTTATATTTATAAGCGCAGGATATTGTTTATATCTATAAGCGCAAGATATTTTTTATATTTATAAGCGCAAGATATTATATAAGCGTATATAGCGTATATAAGCGCTTATTTATTATATATAAAATAATTAAAACATGTTTCATCCTATCGGATGAAAAGAACCTAATAAGAAATCATATATTATGAGAAGTTCTCATAATATATGTTAAGTTCCAAAACATTTTATAATAGGTTTCACAAAATGTTCACAAAATGTTCATATTTAATCCATTTTTTGTTAAAAGATATAAAAGACGGGCGCCGCTTTTGCGCAAAGTAACAAAAGCTGGCGCCGCTTTTACGCATTACTCATCATTATCTTGCGACGCAGCCTTTTCTTCTTCTGCGTATAGCTTTCTAAGACGCTCTTCCAGGCGTTTCTGGCGTTCAGTTAAGTCGCCAGCTTCTTCGATGTGCGTGTGTTCGACTTTTTCTTGCAACAATCCGCGATTTTTCAGATATAATTCGATTCCGCGCGTGCTGCCCTGGCGCACCTTCTTCAATAGATGCGCATAGACTTCGCTGCGGCGCGATTCCATAAATGTTTCAGTCAAGTCGTTCAGCAGCGCTATGAAGTTCTGGTCTTTCGTTTCCCAGTTGTAAAGCGTCTGACGTGTCACTCCCACTGCTTCTGCGATTTCCGTCTTGTTATGATACTTGCTTTCGCCGAATGCGTATTCCATTAGCAAGAATGCAGCTTCGCGCTGCCCTCTTTTCAGTTTGCTCGCGTCATATTTTTCTCGTCGTGCCATTCTTCGTCACCCCCTTTTTCTCGCGGACGAAAGCCGATATTGGCTTTTTCTTGCGTCCTCTTTTTCGCATCGACAGCTTCCTTGAACGCTGCTTCCAGTTCTTCTGGCGTTCCGAATGTGAAGTTATCGCAAAGAACTTGATGCAATACGATGCCGAAGCGGTTCACCATATCTTCGTCTTGCTCGTCGAAGCCCGCTTCATACATGATGGCATGCGTCAATTCATGAATAATGACTTGCTGCATGCGTTCAGGCGCAAGGCTAGCGTCTACGACGATGCGCGCCCCTTCATAATCGCAGAAGCCCAAGCTGCCTGTGTCTTTCATGACGTTTTCTTTCGCTTCGATTGAATAATGAATTCCTCCCACTTTGATTTCCATTTCTTGCGCCCCTTTGTAAGTGTATTTGTCCGCTGCTTTAACGCATTCCCGCGCCGTAATGTCGTTTTCAAGCGCAAATAGACGACATCTTGCAATCGAAAAATCGCGCCGCCATTTGTTCTGGCATTTCTTTGCGCTTGCATTGACATCAGCCAGACGCTTCTGGCGCCATACGGTAGACGTTTTGATATCAACGACAGCCAGATGATTGTCTTTGCGCCAGTCCAGGCGTGATTGTGCTGCGCATTGTGGCCGTATTGTGGCGCTGATGTAAGCGGAATGCGCAGCGGATGCAGGCGGATTGACCCCGCGACTTTTGAAAAGTTGTAAGAAAATATCGGGCACTTGTGACGCCCTCCCGCCGCCTGCACCCCCGCCCCCCTTTCGCCAGCCAGACGATTTTATGCAAAGTTTTGTATGACGTATTCACTTTGTAGTGATACGGTCATCTGACCGACGGACTGCAAGCGACTTTCAAACGTTGATATAAAAGCATTTCACGAACTTGCGCAGAAAGGCGTTTATACATGATTTTATGCAAACGTTGATATGGCGCGGTTTGACGCGCTTGTGAACGATTGCGTATGAACGATGTTTTGCATACGACAGCCAGGCGCAAGACCCCGCGATTTTTGGAAGCGGCTGTGTGCGGGACGCCGCGGCGGATAAACTACCCCTATTTAATCCGCTTGCCTGCGCTACCCATAACGCCGTACCTGCGCCACACCAGCGCCATCCATACGCTACCCATATCACCACACCAACGCCAGCCATAACGCCAGCCATAGGCGCACCACCACATAACAATCAACCCATTCGAACCATACGGCGCATTAAGCGCAGCCATATTGAAACAGAATGGCGCCGCTTTTTCGCCCCATTAAAGACTCCCCCATGTAAAAATTACGCAAGAAAAAAGATGCCGCATTGTTTCGGCATCATTTGTCATTTTTATTCATTATGTTATATAACGCTTATATAGCGCTTTCAAACGCTTATATAATAAAGATATAAAACACGTTTATCCTTGCGGATAAAGCCTTCATAATATACGTTAAGTTCCGCAAACTTTTATAATAGTTTACATGCAAAAAGTTTCTTTACATTTTTGTTACAAATATTACGACTTGCGTAACAATACACAAAAAAGTACGCTATGACAGCGCACACCTGGCGCCATCACACCGTCACTCTTTCGTTATATGAATATGAAAATATGAATTTTTTATGAATTTTTAACGCAACATATTATAAAATGTTTTGGAACTTAACATATATTATGAGGACTTCTCATAATATATGATTTCTTATTAGGTTCTTTTCATCCGATAGGATGAAACATGTTTTAATTATTTTATATATAATAAATAAACGCTTATATACGCTTATATAATATCCTGCGCTTATATATAAACAATATCTTGTGCTATTGCTTCAGTTCATATATTGCGATTCCTCCCCCAGTCGGCGCTTCATACGCAAGATGATTTCCAGACGGTCAGCCGCGATTTTTCCTTTCATAAAGACGTCACCGCCATTCCCGCGCTCGCAGCGCACAACGGCGGCGAACCACACAACGCAGCGATTCCCAGCGCATCCTTCGTCACAATTATCGCTAATACACACGGTATGTGATGGTGCTTTGCGTTACTCATTCCGCATCGTCCAATGCTTTCCTTGCGATTTCACCGTTATCCAATAAAATGATTTTGTCATGATGCAGATTGTCTGAATAATGATTTCCCACAGCGTAAAATTCAAGTGCTTCGCGCAGTCGTTTGTTTTCACTAACGGTGGAATGTAATACTTCTTTTGTTTCTAAATATCTTTCTTGATACTCCTCAAAACGTTTGAATACTTTAATAGCTTCGTTTCTCCATTCGTCTAAGTCTTTTTCTAGTTCTTCGACACGCTCTGCTTGTTCCTTCAGCCAGCGATAATCTTCATCCGACAAGATGTATCTGTATCCTTCGCTACTTGAATCATCGCCAACAGTATAAGTACAGCGTTCTTTCAAAACCCTACCTTTAATTTCTTCCAATCGTTCCTTATCAGTCATTTATCTTCATCCACTCCTTTTGTCGGATATAGCGGAAGATAGAATACACGCGGAACACCGCCGATTGTCACCTTCTTGCGTATCAACAGCCCGCAGTCTTCCAGTGCAGCAGCGACTTTACCGATGCGTCTGCGGTCTATCATCGCGCCTGAAGCCACCTGGTCAAGCGTATGGTCGCACCAAAGGAATAGTGCGCCATCCTGGCGTCCGTGAACGTGCTGCAAAAAGTAAACGTATAAACTGACACATTCATGAACCATTTGACGGCTACCTGTTTTTTCATATAGCAGCTGGCGCATGTCTGGCGAAAAAGCGATTCCTGGAATAATATCATATCTTCCGCCGTTGCCTTCCAGGATGCGCTGCTTTTGACATTCTGCTTGCGCTGCCAGGCGTTTCAGTTCATCGCGCATATCTTCTGGTATATATGACAATAAGCAGCACACCCCTTTCAACAGTTTTATTCGTCTTTGAATACGAAAAAAGGCAGCGATGTCACACGCTGCACGTCGAAAAGGCTTAGCGCCGATATTTAGAAGTTCTTCGATTCTTGCGTCGTATGTTTCAAGTTCCTAGTGGCTTGTTACAGGCTTTTAGAGGCTTGTTATAGGCTTTTAGCACCTAGCGCCAGGTAAACATCACCACGTTGCGCGGCGATTTCCTTCATGCACTTCTTCCCCTTCAAGTATTCCGCGAATTAAGGCGATTTTCTGTTCTTCTGCTATGTCTTTGTCCAGGATGCTTTGTATCTCATCCAGGACGCAAAGGTGTGCTTTTTCAATATGACGATAATGCTGCTCGCTGACTTTAAGCACTATTCCTTCGTATATAGCGAATGAATGCTGTATTACTTTGATAATGATTTTATCATCTTCCAGGACATCCAACACTTCTGCCCGCTTCATATCGGTATTTGCGATAGAATAATGATTGTCAGCAGACTGTTTAGGAACGATAACATCACCAGGAAAAAAGCTGCTCATATCCTTGCCCCCTATGCGTTTACAATTAGAATCCGAACCTCTGTTCGAATCTTCTTTTCTAGTTTATTTTAGCATTTTTCATCATAGTTTTGTAGTTTTTGTATTATAAGAAATACCATCTTTTCGGCGCCGCATTAAAAATTGTGAATACTGTTTGACATTTTATTCGTTAGGGAATAGTATTATTTATAGATTATGTCAATTATGGGCGAAAGGAAGTTATAGATGAATAAATATATGGATGACACACCTATTTCTGTTACACCAAGGTTACACGAGATATTAAAGAAAAGAGGAATGACCCAGCAGGAACTGGCGGAAAAGTCGGGCGTGTCCCAGGGAACTATCAGCAGATTTGATAAAAGCAGCAAGCACGTTGACTGGCATCTCTTTGCGATAGCAGATGCTTTAAACATAGAAATTAGCGAATTATTTCGAGTAGAAAAGAAAAATAAATGATAATTTTTATATATTCGCTTATATTTTTTAAAATAGCTTCGATGAAAATAGTTGAAAATAATTTATAATAGCGAAAATAAAAAAAATGTCGCGCAGGATTATTCCTGGCGACTTATTTTGTATGATTTGACTTTTCCAGGCTTCCTGGCTTCCGCATACTTTTTTCGGCGCTCTTTGTTGCGTATTCTCGCAGTTTCGTCGATATGCAGCATTTCTTTCACCAGTAGCTTGCGCCTTGTTGGCGTGCGATGGTTTTGTCCATCTGTTGCGATTCCTTCCGCTGCTGCGAAGCTGACGGTTTTTCTCTGTCTGCGCCGCATCTGCTGTTCAGACAGAAACGGGTATTCAACCCTTTTGTACTTCCCTGTGTTTCTGTCTTTCAATTCTTCGCGCAAGATAAACGTCGCTAGGCGGTCAAGCTGCGCGCCTGGCGGGCGCTGTCCTGTTTGCATGACAAATAGTTCCGTAATAGCTTCCACCCACGCCATGCGTTGATTTCTGTCTTGCAAGACGTACTCAACGCCGCCCAGTTCCACGACGTCATCCACCGCTTCCGCTTTTTCGAAAGCGATGTTCACGATTTCCTTGAATGTTTCGTTATAGTCGCCATGATTGAACATCATTTATTCGCCCTTTCCATGTAGTTCCACGCTTTGAAGACTTGCGCGATTCTATAACAACCAGAATTGACGCTTTGCGATACAAGCGACTGTGATATTCCCAAGATGTCCGCAACATCCGACGCCTTCATGTCCAGGATAAGATGCAGCGCGATGCACTCTTTTTGTCTGTCTGTTAGCTTTGCTAAGCGCATCGCCCTCGATGCATCCACCAGAACGTCGACAACCGCGTAGTCACCTGATTGCATCGCCCATTCATAAAGTTCCTGATACTTGCGCAGCAGCGCCTTCACTTCCTTTCCGCGTTCCAAATGGAAGCGATGCTCTAGCTTGCGATGTCCCGCACTCATGTCGTAATGACTAACACCCATCTATATCACCCCCTGCGACAAGCCAGCGCATCCGTTCCAGGATGTCATCTTCACCGTTGCCGTTGTTTGTGAAAATATAATCCGCAGGAAGGCTGTCGATAATGCGCTCCGTTTCGTGATTCAAGTCGTCCAGCGTGAAGCGGTCACCTCGTCTGTTTAAACGTTCCAGGCGTACTTCATCCCTGGCGTCGATTTTCACCATAACGAAGCCAGCCCTCATCAGCGCAATATATTCGTTTGTCTGGCGAACATCCGTTACGACGACGCGTTCTGGCTTTTTATGTTTCAGCTGGCGCATCAGTGCGCGTATCCACACTTCCTCGTCCAGCTCGCGCATTTTCTGCCCTAATTCTTGCAACAGCTTGCGCGGTTTTTGTCCGTTGCTGAATGCTTCAGGGAACAGCTGGAATGCGACTTTTTTCAATTCATCAGCGAACGCAAAGCGTTGGAATCCGCAATGGAATACTAGATGTTCCGCGACGTAGTCCTTGCCGCTGCCTGCCTTGCCGATTAGCGCGATTTTATCCATTCATCATTCCCCCGTTTCCATTTATTCGTTATACGATAAAGAAAGCGCGAAGCGCAAGAAGTGCGCCCCGCGCTGATATTCAGCCCTTTATGATAATAATTCGCGAAGCATCGTTTTCTGTTCTTCTGTCAAAGATTTGATAAGTCGCGTAACCAGTTCTACGTCGATTTTGGCTTCCTCGACAAGTTCGAAGTATTCCATTTCCACGCTAAATTCCTCTCCTACGAAGTTAGGCTTCGATTCATGTTCCAGCACTCTTATAATCATTCTATCTTCGAATACAGCTATGACTTCGGCGCGCGTCATTGATTCATCCGTTATGCGGTATCTTTCAACACCACTTTTGCCTTTGACGATATCCCCGACTTTGAAGCGCACCTCTTCTTCTTTCACGAGTTCGAACTCATCCGCGCGTCCATTCCATCTGGATTGCTTAGGGAAGTTGACCCGAATGACTTTATCGTCAATCGCGATTATCGTGCCGACGTCGCCTTTGCTTACATTGCCCCATCCATAATACGGATTATCAGTGATGACACGCACCTTGTCGCCTACTTTGAACGCAGGAACATCTAAAAAAGGTTCGTCGATTTCGTTATCATCGTCGTCTAAGTCGAATTCGTCGAATTCGCTGAAGTCGAAGTCTTCGATGTCGTCGAAGTCAAAGTCTGAATCGTCTTCTAATTCCTCCGTCACGCCTTCGTCCCCCTTATCCTCGATGATTTCGATGTCATCACGCGTCATCCACCAATAATCGCCTTCGATTTCGACGAAAACTCTGTCCCCATCTTGTCGCAATAACGTGCCGACTTTTCCTTCCATTCCGTCGCCATGAAAGCGCGTGAAGTTACCTTTCACGATTTTAACTGAAGTGCCTGGACGCAGGGCATCGGATGTGATAGGTTCAATATCTTCAATTTCCAGGAATTGCTTTAATCCGTCATCATCCACCGCAGCGAATAAAAGTGTATGTTCTGTCACATCTTCGCACAATGTAACGACTGTGCCTTCTGCGAAGGAATGTCCATTATTGCCCTTTGCGATTCTTACCTTTTCACCAGCTTTGAAAGTTTTCATATAAACGATTCCACCTTTCCGCGCCTTCAGCGCATATGATTTATTTTGTGAAGCCTTGCTTCTCTTTTGAATACGGCTGTCAGTTTATGTGTCACATAATTTCATTTCAGAATTTTTTCCTTCTTCGTGAAATTATCAGATAATGTCCGTCATATCAGTAATTAGTGCGCACCCTTTGGCACTGTTGCCGCTTCAAAGTACGCATCCGTCCACGGTTCAACAGCCACGACTTCGCGCCGAATTGCTTCAGCCAGTTCGGCGATTTCATGCTGCGCACCATTCCCTTTGCGTCGCTTTGCATAGAAGGATAGCAGCGCCGCCAGGTTCGACGTCATCACCAGATTTGTCGCTGTTGCGTTCGGCAGAACGGCACGCGCATCTTCTGGCGGAATGCCTAGCTGGCGCAGCCTGTCATAATAAAGTTGACTTTGCGCCATAGCGGATTCGAATGCAGCCCGCTGTTCTTCCGTTTTCACGGATTCGGGTAGTAGATACTTCATCCCTCCGCTGCGGTCTTTGCTGCCCAGTCGAACGTATCTTTGCGACTGAACGCTGAAGCTGAATCCCACGCGATGACGTGTAAGCTGCGCCAACAGTGCTCGGCTGACTCCTTCAATCGCAAATGTGAAGCTAACGTGTTCCAGCGTCGACGTATGTCCTGAACGCGTGATATGACGGAACAATCTGTCGGCATCCGTTCCACCTTCGCCATCAGTCGCAACCTTGCCGAAGTATTTTTCACCTTCTTTGATTGCGATTTCTGTCGGCAAGTTCGCAGAATAACATGTCCTGATGGCAGTCAGCGTGCTGATTTGTCCATCTGTGATAACACCTTCTTCGACTTTCAGCGCTAGTTCTTCGGCGCCGTCCGCCAGGATTTCTTTGAATTTGTCTGATAGCTGTGAGTGCGCCATCAGTATGACTTTCATATCCGTTTTCATCAGCTGTCCCCCTTCTTTTTGAAGAATTCATAGCGTGCGACGCGCTTCAATTGCGCCGCACATTCATTTATTAGTACGAATCCCGCAGAAGTTGTCACAGACAAAAAAAAAGAACGGCGCCCTTTTAGGACGCCATTCCAGTCGAACCATATCCGCCAGCACCGCGTTCCGTTTCGTCCAGCTCACCTACTTCCACGAAGGACGCCGCAGGAACGATACCGATGACACCTTGCGCGATTCTGTCGCCAGCTGAAACGTTGATAACTTCGTCGCCGATGTTTTCCATGATGATGCCGATTTCTCCGCGATAACCGCTGTCGACAGTTCCAGGACTATTTGCGACGCGCAGCTTTGTCTTTGCGGACATCCCAGAACGCGGACGGATTTGTAATTCGAAACCTTTCGGGACAGCCATCGCCAGCCCAGTCTTGATAATGACTGTTTCACCTGGCTGCACCCATGCATCATGAATAGCCGCCAGGTCGAAGCCAGCGTCGCCATCCTTCGCGTATTTCGGCAGCGCCACATCAGGATGCAGCTTTTTGACTTTCACAGGGACTTTTCCTGTTAAAAAGAATTGTAGCCGCAGCACAAAAAGTTTAAGTGCTTCCATCATGAATTCATTCCCCCTTTAAGCGTTTGACGGTTTCTTGAATGGCGTCCGCGTGTTCAGCGAAGTCGCCACGATAGTTTGTTTCCAGCTTACAAAAGACGGCTAACTTGCCTTTGAAGTGCTCCATATACACTTCGAATGGTGTCAGTCCAGCGATTCTTTGTAGTTTTTTGTTATCGACTTGCCGCGTCGAACCGATTACTACGACTTTGCTGCTGTCATGGCAGCGTGTTAGTACGGCTTGCAGTTCTTCCAGGTCGAATGATTGCGCTTCGTCGATGATGATGAACGCATCCTTCCAGTTCACACCGCGCGCATATGACGAAGTCAGCGTCACCAGTTTTCCGCTTTGCTGCCATTTTTCTGCGATGCCTGGTTGCACATATTCCAGCGCATCATATAATGGCGCCATATATGGTGCTTCTTTTTCCTTCAGGTCGCCAGGCAAGAAGCCCTGTTCGCGCACAGGAACAGCATTTCGCACATAGATGATTCTTTGATATGTTTCGCGTTCCAGTTCATACGCGCCGCAAAGAACAGCCAGCGTCGTCTTCCCTGTTCCCGCCTTTGCGTCCACCCATACAGACTGAACGATTCCAACATCTTGCCACAGTGCTTGCGCATATGCGTATTGATGAGGGTCAGCCAGTATGTTAAAACCGCGTTCTTCCATCCATTTGAAGCGAATATCTTGATACTTACCGCCCATTACGAACGCCCCTTTGTTTGTTTATAGTCCGAATAGCTATAATACGCCAACAACACGCACATCATGACGCCCATGAATGTTGGAATGGTTAAGCCTGTCACTAATAGGACAACAGCATATAGCAGAAATAAAACTATATTTAGCTTCCGAATCAGTTGCAACATTTCGGCTCCTCCTTTGCTTTATAGGAAGGCGAGCCATTAGGCGCGCCGATTACACTGTTTACTCATCATCTTACAGGACAAACGCCGCCCTCGCAGCCATCATCACCGATGTCGAAGTCTTCGCCTGATTCGTAGATTCGCAGAATGTCAGGATTGAATTCAGGCATCTGCTTGCGCATCTCTTCGTATTGCTCTTTCGTGATGGCTTCATATGGCGCCAGCTGGTACGTTCCGCCGTCATATGACAAGAATGACACCGCGCAGAAGTCGTCCCATTCTTTGAAGATGCGTTCACGAACGCCATCCCATTCGTCAGGACGCACATGAATTGTGTTTGATGAATTGTGTTCTGTGTAGTATTTTTGGAATCGGAAGTATGTGTCCAGCTGTTCTTGCGCGCTTACATCGTCTTTTGTTCTGGACGCACCAGAAGCGACAGGGAAGTCGATGACAAGTGTCCGCGCATTCTTCATGCGCTCTTCTTCCGTTTCGCCTGGCGTCCCTACTTCTGGATGCACTTTCCAGCCCATACCAATGACAGCTTGTGCCAGCGGGTCAGCCGCATTGATGCGGATGCGTCGGATATAATACGGCGAATGTGACCAGTGAAGCCCAGAAGATACGCCACCGAATACCTGGCTAATTGTTCCTTCGGGCTTAATGGTTGTCACAAGCAGCGGCGCCGCGATTCGAAGCTGCTTCGCATATTCATCCGCTGATACTCTTGCGACGTGTCCCAGTTCTTCCAAAATGTCTTTTTCTTCGTCTTCCGTGATACCTGCCTTCGCGAATGCGTCCTTCACGCCAGTCAGCGATGTTCCCAGCAATCTGTCGCGTTCCTGGACAGCGTTCCAGTGCGGAAGTTCTAACTGTGCCAGCGTCATGCGAAGTCCAGCGCGGGCAGATAGACGCTGCGCTTTTCGCAAGCCTTCCATGTCCAGCTTTCCGTTCTTCACGAATGCCGCGACGTTCACCGTCGTCAGATTGCAGACGCCGTATGAGTCCAGGATGATTTCTGCGCAAGGATTCATCCCCAGACGCTTCATTGTCGCCTGTAACAAGTTTTCAGACGGATTAGTAATGCCCTGTCCAGAAAGTCGACGGCGCGCCATTTCACGCAGATTCACGAATCCTGGTTCGCCTTCAGCTTGTAACATTTCGAACACCATCTTCAAGAAGTCTTCAGAAGGCTTTTGCGTGAATGCGATTGAATTGTTCGACATACGACGATGATGCAGCGGGCGTCCTGGATTCGCAGGATAGTGAACATATTTGCCAGGATGCTTTTCTTCCGCTTCTTCGCGCGTTTCGTAGAACTTGCCGTCGACGGAATACATCTTCACGCCCAGCTTGTCGAACCATGCAGGGACTGGAATTCCTTGCGACATCATCATTTGTTTGATGCGTTCATGTCTTTCGAATTGTTCTTCTGTCCAGATGCCATTGATACCGTATTTTGCGAATATGCTTTCATAGTCGTCTGCGTCCATTAGGAATATTTCCGCTGTTCTACGCACGCCGCCGACGACGACATTCGCGCCGATTAGATTCCCGATGTCTAAAATATGAATAGGACGGACTTTGCCGTAGCCTTTCGCGTCACGTTTTATCGGTTCAAGCGTCGGGTCGATTTTGTTCTTTAAGACTTTGTCGATGCCTTCGAACATTTCGCGCAATGGTTCGTATCCCGATGCGGTTCCTCCGAACGTGTTCAGGCGTTCGCCTTTCGGTCTGACACTGTTATAACTGATTTTGATTGTGTGAACGTGTTCGAATTCTTTTTCAGTCAGCACCTTCAGGAACATGCGCAAGGATTCCACCCAGCCCTCCTTGCTATCGCCGACATAGATTTTGACGTAGCCGTTTTTTAAGTCCACCAGCTTTGAGTGTTCCAGGCGTTCTTCCTTTTTGACTGGTTCATAGTCGCCATGAATTACTTGCACATTCGTTCTGATAGGCGCAAGGTTTGCAGTCATTTCCTTTGTTGCTCTGTATCCGACGCCAGTGCCTACTAACAACAGATAAAACAAGTCGCACAAGTCTTCCCATTTGCTGATGTTTAAGAATGAACAGTTAAAATTCGCCAGCGGGTATTTATCCGCTACGCCTGTTTCAGCGCCGCCTACCCAGAATGTGCGTCCTGATAATGCCTGGCGCAGATTGAAGATGTTGTCGAATAATTCTTGCGCTTCCTTGCGTAGTTCTGGTAACATTTCGCGATACTTGATTCGTGTCATGTGTTTGCGTGCCAGACCTACGTTATACTCCACCGAACGACGCACAGTTTCCTTCCATGTTTCACGGCGACGCTTTTCAGGCAGCCATCTGGAATATGTTCGATAGAATACGAACTTCCCCAGTTCATTCATGTGTTCAGGGAAGTCAGGGTATTTCGCAATAAATTTGTCAGATAATATTTTCATACTGTCGGAATTTCCCCTTTCTTTTCTCGTGTTTAAAAAGCACCGACTGTCTGGCAGTCGGCGTCTTGTCTTCTACAATCATCTTGAATATGAAGAACGTCCTGGCGGCTTCGGTTCGTCGTCTTTGTTGTTCCCTTTGCGGATACCTACGCGATAAGACGTGAATAAGAATATTAGAAGGAATGCCAGCGCCAGTGATACGTTTGTCAGGATATAAATTGCGCCTATGAAACCTGATAGAAATACAGTGAAGATGAATCCTTCAAGCGAACCGTCCACTATTTGTTTCCCGACGGTCTTCGCAGTGTCCAGTATCTTGTTCATTTCGACACCCCCTTCATCTTTTCAATCAGTTCAACAATGGCGGGCGGATTGAATCCAACCACGCGCCCGACTTCTTCGCCGCCGTCATTCAGCAGCACAAGGGTCGGCGTTCCCATGATTGCGAATTTTTCCTTCGCTTCAATATCTTCCAGCGGATTGATAGATTCAGCAGTGACGCCGTGATGCGCCAGTAGTGTCTGCACCATTTTGCATGGCGCGCATCCTGGCTGCTCGAATTTTAATAGCTTCATGTGCCGTCCCTCCTTCGCTTTTAATTACGAAAAAAGAAGCGCATGTCACGCTTCTTCGTCGATGATTTCTATTTCCATACGCATTTCTGCGTCCGTGTCGCAATAGAATAGATGCCCTTCGATATGTTTGATTTGTTTATCATCTTTGTAAGCGATACCGTTTAACGCATCTTGCGCGATTTTCACATAATTGTCGACATCGCCGTGAACTTTCGTGCGGAAGTAGACACGCACAATGAACGTCAAGTCGTTCCCTGGCAGCGGTTCATGAATGTGTTTGACGGCTTCCTTTGCGATTTTTGCTTCATAATCTTTCGTCTTTTGTGGCGTGAAGGCGACGCCAGTCTTGCGATTGATTCGCGGGCGTTCTTTTGCTTGCGGTCTGCCTTCAATCGTTATCGCATAGCGTATCATGAAGCACCGCCTTCCCGAATAGCTTTGACGAACTCGTAGGCGTTGAAGTAGCCATCCTTCATCCACTGCGGCATCGTTGAACGCATTACATTCTGAACGATTTGACGCATTTCAGCGAATTCCTCATCTGTCATAGATTGCGCGATGGCTGTCTTGAAGTCGCAGAAGTTCCATTTTTCCCAGTCCATCGGCGGCGGCGTCTGATTCACGACATCGTCAATGACGTCCGCAAAGTAGTCAAGGACATCGTTCTTCATTTCTTCCGTGATGTCGACTTCAAAGACGCGGATGTCTGGCGTCTTTTCATAGTCTTCTTCAGACAGTACCCATCCTTTTTTCGCCGCGTTGACATAGATTATTAGGTACTTATCTAAGTTGTGCATGATTGCGTAGCATATCACCTGGCGCACATGGTCTTCTTTCGGTCCCTTCATACTGAACAACGAAGTCTGCGCTGGTGTCGTTTGTTTTGATTTGATTTCCAGCCCCATGCGCTTGCCATCTTTATGGCGGATAATGCCGTCTGGCGTCCCTAACAGGTGAAATTGATGCCCACGATGTTCGACGAAGTGCATGCCGTGAATAAATTCTTCCCACATCGGAAAGCCTTCTTCTGTGCGTTCAACCGTGAACGGTGCAGCTTCACCGAACGTTTTTTCCCAGTGTTTTTCGATGAACAATAAGTCCCTTTGTAGAATGTCCCCGATGGCTGTCCCGATTCGCTGCCATCGCCCCTGATGTGGCTGCTGCGGCTGTGTGTCTTTTTTATCGCCGCGCAGTTTGTGATATAACTCCCGCTTCGCAGCATTCGCAGATGATGGCGAAAAATATGTCAGCTGCCAGTTCACTTCCTGGCGTGGATTTCGCATGACTTCCGCATATTGTTCGTGAATCAGCGCATCCAGTTCTGTATCCCACGGCTCGCGGATTGAGTGCCATTTATCCAGCATCGCGGTGAATTCCCTTGCGTATTTATTCTTCATTACATCGCCCCCATGATAAAAAAGCGCGGCTGCCGTTTAAGTAGCCACCACCTTCGCAGATTTTTGAAGATACTTCAGACTGTTTCATTATTCCGCGCCATCCTCGATTTCCTCTTCTTGCGCTTTTACGGCGTCGATGACGTGCTGAATCGCAAGACGATTCAACAGATGCGTCATGCCCACCATATCTTCTGAATTCGTTGTTAGTTCGTTATATAGCGTTGTTACCGCCATCAGGATGCTCGTGAATAAGTCATTCGCATTGATGTCGTGTAAGTCGATTTTGCCGACGTCGATTGATTCTTCCTGTTCATCCAGTAAGAATGCCAGCGCAGCCATCACCTTCAGCGCAGTGTCTTGACGTTTTTCCATTTAAAATTCCTCCCGAAAAATAATGATTAGATTCGTAAAAGTTACACCGCAGCGCCAGCGGCAGCCAGCGCTTCTTTCGGCGTGTCGAAGTAGCAAACCACGTCGCCATCCGATACTTTCCACTGTTTTGCTTTTGCGTCCCAGTTGACGCTTTCACCCCAGTGATACGCAGCTTCGATGTCCGATTTCGACGGAACTTTCAATTCCACCGCATGCAGCATCGTGTGCTCGAATTCCATGACGTCAGCTGGCGTGATTGTATCAGGCGCATATACACCGATTTCATCATGCACTGTCAGCACCATTTTCCAACCTTTGCGCTTGCATAATTCAGCCACCTTCAGCATTGCGATTTTTGTCATAATGGCAGCGCTGCCCTGGATGATGGCGTTCGTTGCCTGGCGCTCTGCCCGATAGCGAACCCATTCATCGCGGCTATTGATTTCAGGCAGACGTCTTTTGCGTCCCATCAGCATTTCCACATAACCATGCTTGCGCGCGAACTCGACGTTCCCTTCTATCCATCGCTTAACGTACTTATATTTCGCATAGAATTTTTTAATGAAGTCATCGGCTTCTTCGACAGTAATGCCCAGCTGCTTCGCCAGTGTGTTCGTTCCTGTGCCGTACATCACCGCAAGAATGCCAGTCTTCATCATCTTGCGCCATTTCGAACCGTCGCCGCATTCTGATTCAGGAAGCCCCCACAATTCAGCTGCTGCGGTTGTGTATAAGTCCTTGCCTTGTCGATATGCTTCAATCAGAAGCGGTTCACCGCTGAAATGCGCCAGTAGTCGCGGTTCCTGCTGCGAAAAGTCCCCAGACAGAAGCACCATTCCTGGTGGCGCTTTGAATATCTGGCGCACATATTTCGGCTGATTCTGCAAGTTCGGATTCTTCGAACTGAAGCGCCCTGTCACCGTGCTGTCTTGCTTGAATTCGCCATGAATACGTCCGTCTGATTTGACTTGTTTCGGCAGTGCGTCGATATATGTGCCGTATAGTTTCATCAGCGCTTTATATTCCAGCAGCACGCTGATTCCTTCATGATGTTCCGCCAGAACTTTCAGCGCATTCTTATCTGTTGATTGCTTCATTCCAGGCGGTAGATGCTTGCCTAGCTTTAAGTCCTCGTAAAATATCTTTGAAAGTTGCGCAGGACTATTGAAGTTGACATCGTCCCCGAAGTGCTGTTTCAGCTGTGCTTCTAGCGCTTCTATTTCCTTGCGCATCTGCTTGCCAAGTGCTTTTGCTCTGTCGATGTCCAGGATGAATCCTTCTTGTTCCATTTCTACAACGACGTCAATCAACGGATTTTCGATTTCATAGTAAACAGTCCGCAATTTTGGCAGCCTGTCTAAATGGTGCTGCATAAAACGATATAAGCGCCATGTAAGGTGCGTATCTTTCGCCGCATATGCCAGTGCAACGCGAAGATTTGTAATTTTATGAAATGGCGTCTTCCCGAACAGCGCATCGTACGTGTCAGACGGTTCTCCTAGATAAACAGTCGCCAAGTCTTTCAGGCGCTTCGATGGCTCGTTTTCGTTCAGGATTTGCATGGCGACTTGTGTGTCGAAGTGTACACCTTGAACACGGACGCCGTGCCTAATGAACATGTGTATATCGAATTTCGCATTGTGCAGCACTTTGCGCAGATTGTTGTCTTGTAGATAAGGACGCAAACGTTCCAGGACAATTTCACGATTCAGCTGCGGTTCGTCCGTGTCATGTGCGACTGGAATATAACAATGCCTATCCGCAGATGGTAGACTGATTGATATTCCGACGATTTCATCCGCAAAGACATCTAGCCCAGTCGTTTCTGTATCCAGCGCGATGATACTTTCCTTTGACATCGCAGCAATGAAGTCGTCCAAGTGCGCCCATGTCTGTATCAGTTCGTAATTCTGTGGCAATTTTTCGAGAAGTTCCGCGATTTTCTTGTCGCGGTCGCGCTGTTCCAGCTTTGCATATAACCGCAGCGCTTCTGCCTTGCTGAACGCTTTCACTTTGCCGCGTTTGTCGATGGCATCGCTAGGGTCGCGGCTAATTTCCCCTGCCATCATCGCTTCATAGACGCGTTTCAGTTTCTTTGTATCCGACTCACTGTTCTTCATCTTTGCGATTTTACGCCATGCGTCCATGATTCCGTCGTGCATCTGTTTGCTGCGTTCTTGCGCGGCTTGCGCCCGCTGGCGCTTTGCCGCTTCTTTGTCCTCGACGTCCTTCATTGTCAGCTTCATTTTTGTGCGGTCAAGTAACACTATTATCACACCTTTCAGCTGATTATTTGCGTTCTGCCAGCCGTGTCATCGCAGTGTCCAACCGCTTCCATTTCCCAAGCGTCCCAGGCTGCGCCCAGTATTCCCGCTTTCCTTCGTTCTGCACAAGATAGACGCTTCCATCGTCCAGGATGCCCAGGAAAAAGTCGCATTCATCTTTCGAATACTTTTGTCCGTTTCCTTTGCGCGCATGCAGCACGATTGCGCCGCCGCGGTCTTCCCTAATTTGCAGCGTCTTCACCTGGATTTCTTTCCACTGTCCGCTGTCAGGGTCTTTTGCGACGATGTCATATGATTCAGGACAAAAAGGTTCTGCGATTTCCCAGCCGTTCGCCAGCAGCGCGGTTGCCGCAAGCAGTTGCGAATGAACGCCTTTTTGTATATTTCTGTGTGCCATTTAACTGACCCCCTTTGAATACGAAGAAAAAGGCAGCCGTCACGCCGCCTTCGATTAGAATAGTTTTTTAGCCTTTTCTTCTCCGCTTACTTGTTCGCCCGCATCATCGCTGCTGTTTGCGTCAGTGTCCTTCTTTTCAAGCGCATCAGGGTCGATTCCTAGACGTGTCACGTCGAAGCCGAAGTTCAACAAGTCGCGTGCCTGTTCTTCTTCCGATTTGAAGCGGAATAGTTTACCAAAGGCTTCGCTATCGAATTCCTTGCCTTTGTATTTTTCGAAGTTCGCCTGCTGTTCTTCTGTTAGTTCATCCAGTTCTATAACAGGCATCAGCACGACAGATGTATTTGTGCCGCTTCCTGATTTGCCTAGTTCGAACGCCTTTTTGTCGATATACTTTGCGTAGTTTTCGATTACTTCGATGACGGCGTTCCCCTGTTTTTCAGTCATTTCAACGATAATCGGTTCGCCAGTCGATAAGTCCACGAAGCCAAATAGATAACGTCTTTTTGGCAGAAGTTGCGCTGCGAATCTGCGCTTTTCTTTTGCTTCTTCTTCGCTGATTACACCCGCTTCCAGTTCTGCTTTGATGTCCTCGAACATCAGCGCAGCTGCTTTGTCGTATAAGTCTTCCTTGCCCGCTGGTTTACTGCATGGCGTCGTATTAATGCGCGGCTTGAAGTTTGTGTGCGCTTCGTATAAAACATAGTCCTCGTCACCCAACAGCTTGACTACAAGCGGCGCTTGCCCTGGTTTCGGGATGCGCTTCAATAAGTCACTGTATGAATGATTTTTACTTTCGCTGATTTCCTTTGCCTTCTTTCCACGCGCTACAATATAATCCATGCAACAGTTCCCCTTTCGCTTTTTAATTTCGATGTCAGACGCTGGATGACTCCCGCTTCCGACTTCATATTTTAATACGCAAGCCTTGTGAATTGTCACAGCATTTTCTTGCGCAATTTGTAGATGTCCACGACTTCCACGCCGACTTCTTCCATCACACGCCAACGCGGAACCAGGCGCCCTTCCGATTGATACATCACGAAGCCGCTCACATCCACCGTCGATGTTTTGCGTGTTTCAAAGTCGGCGATATTTTCCAGGAACCATGTGCGCACTTTTTGCATGTCCATAAGATGCAATTCCTCTTTGCTGACGAAGTAATACGCCAGGATGTCTGCCGCAGAATAGATGAAACATCCGTCTGTCCCTTTGTCCAAGTTGCTGACTGTTTCGAAGTAATAGTTCCCAGTGCGCACATGTCTGTCGGCTTTCACTTCGACGAACTTCGGCTTCTTGTCTGCGCCGAATATAATCATATCGACGTCAATGTCCTGGAAGTTCGGGTCGTTTTCAGCGTTTTTCACTGTGTATCCTGAAGACGCAAAAAAGAAAGCAACGGCATCCGTCGCTTCCTTCGATAGCTTCAGGACGTCTTGGAATTCATAGCCCATTCCATCAGCCCCTTTTGAAGATTTTCTTTTTCATGTTTCTGAAGACATCGTCCATACGCCAGCCCGCCATATAAATGCGGATATACAACGCAAGAATAGAGATGTACAGCTTTTTAGACAAAAGCCACCACCCCTTTCAGAAGACGCGCATGCTCCTGGCGCGCTTCGTCGATTTGTTTTTCTTCCGCTTCGATGCGGCTGTGTATGTCTTGAATCCATTCTTCCGCAGCCTTCTTGACTGACTCGTTTTCTGCGGATTCCCGCATGTGAATGGCTTTTTCAAGCAGTTCACGCAACGTCACAAGTGCACGGTCAGCGGCGGATTCAGCGCGTTCCACTTGCTTTTCGCTTTGCTTAATGACGTTGCGAATAACTTCTTCCACAGGATTGCGCAACCTTTCATCGACTTTGCGGCGCTGGTAAATGGTTATCACGACATCATCATCTGGCGCCACTATGAAGGCGATTCGCTCGAAGCCGTACAAGCGCACCTTCTTGCGATTTTCGCCGTATATTTCACCAATAAACTGCGACTGGCGCAGCTTTGATACTATCCACCTTTCAGCTTCTTCCCGCTTCACATTGAAGTCTTCCACCGCCTGGTCAATAGCGTGTGTCGTCACGCCCACTTGTACATCTTGAAAATGCGTTCCAGCATTCACGTCAAATATAATCATCTCGTCCCCCAGCCCTTCTATACTGTAAATATTTTGCATTATTCTTCAAACGATATGCGATAAGGCATATTATCGACGCGATTTTACGACGTTCACTGTGTAAAGCGCATCATGTTCGCCGTATTTATCCGCATCATATAACTTCTGAATTTTGTCGAAGGCGCGCTGTACTTTCATGCGATTTGTACCCAGCGCGGCTGCAATTTCGCGATATGTCTTGCCAGCCAATTTCATTTCTAATACTTGCATCTGGAAGTCGTCGCATTTGTGAAGAATGTCATTGACTACTTCGCGCATCTTTGCGATTTTAGATTCCACTGACAGTTCCCCATCGAATATGTCGATGAAGTCTTCTGGTGTCGGTACTGCCTTACGATTGAAGTCTTCGACGATGTTCCATTCTTCAAAGCTGTTACCACCCTCGCTTTCTTCCTTCGCCTTGCCGACGTAGTTTTCCATGCTACTTTCATGCTTCTTGATTGTCGATTGCTTGCGGGCTGTGTCAATAATCGCATTGTTTAAAATTCCGATTGTATATTTCACGAAGTAGCCGCGCCCTGGCTCGAATTTTTCGAGTGCCTTCATGAAAACATCATTATAAATGGATTGCACTTCATTTCCTGTGTTGTCGCCTAATTTGTTAGCATCCACCCATTTGCGCGGCTTAAAAAAGTTTCTCATCATTTCGATGTAAATATCGCCAACCATTTCCACTGCGCCTTCCTTGTACGCTGTCACCATTTCTTCCACTCGCATCATCACTTCAATTTTCTTCATCAGAAATTCCGCCTTTCAAAAAAATTGTTTTTGTTGTTATAACTGTGAATACGAAGGCAATTTTGCCTGTCACGTATTTTTTAATAAATTACGAAAAAAATTATTCTTTATGCGCTAGCGAATAATGCTAATACTTTCATTTGCTTGTTCGAGAGGATTCTCCTCACGTGCGAACCTTTTCGAACCTCGTGAGAACCTCTCGAACATCATTTTTACTGTTCTCGTTGTAAAATAATTAGAATATAAAAAAGACACACCTATAAACCATGCAAAAGAAATGAATTTCGGAGATGTGAATTTTTCAAGTTCCAAAAAACAAAACCTGCTTCGGCGATAAGTGCGTCGGTGCTCTATAAAATTTATTCATAATTTATTGTATCCTTATTATACGATAACGTATAAGGAATATTCAACAATTTTTAGACGATTTTCCATTTTATATAAAAAAAAAAAATAAAACTTTCCGCCTAAACATCGGCAGAAAGTCTTATGTGTTGCATCTTAATGTCTTTTGATGCCGCTACGATTTCCTTCACTTGTTCCACATCATCTACTTCATTGATATCCTTTTTGCCGTCTGGCAGCGTCCATTCTTGCAGATTCACCCAGGACGCAAGGTGACGGATGACTTGATTCTTCATTACATCACCCGCAGCATCATTGTCAGCCCCAATGATGATGCGTTTAATAGGCGACTTCTTGATGATATCTGCGCGCTTTTCATTGAAATATTTGTTCCCTGCCGCAATAGCAGGAATGCCGCAGCTTATCAGATACATAGCGTCAATTTCCGCTTCCACCAGCACCGCCCAGTCCAGCTTGTATTCATAGATAAAATTCATGCCCCACAGATAAGCGCGTATATCTTCGCCGTCTTCGTGATACCAGAACGCCTTGCCGTAGATTGTACGAAACTTGATAGTCAACAACCGCCCGCGCTCGTCTATCCACGGAATACTAACCGCCTTTCTTTGCGCATCATATCCGCATTTGCAATTCAGCAGGACGTTCCGACTGATACCGCGCCCTTCCAGATAAGGATGTCGCAGCTTTGCTAATTCTTCAGCGATAGTCCAGTCCATTCCGATTTCCTTGCGCGGAACCTTGAAGGACGGATGCGGGCGCAGCTTCAAGCTGGAACGCGGCTTTGCCCTGATTCCGCCGTATTTATCCAGCAAATAGTTTGCCGTTTCGCTGACGTCTTCCCCGCGCAAGAATGCCAGCAGCTTCAGAAAGCCGCCCTTTTCGTATTCCGTATTCAACGCCCCGCTGTCGCCCCAGAAGCCAGCTTTCGCCGTGTCCGTATCTTCCAGATAGACATAAAATGACGCATGCTGTTCGTAACGAAAAGGACTGGACGCAATAAGCCGATGACTTTCCCATCGTGCCTGGCGCCAGTCGAACGCTTCCAGTTCTTCGCGGATGTCTACGTTCACTTCATGTCCGCTTATTTCTAGTAACGGCATTAAAACACCCCCACGCCTTTGAATATATCCTGCGCACCATCCACGCCGACTTCTTTGACTACGCCATAAGAAGGAAGGTAGATGATTTCAATTTTTTCATCTTCGCCGCCATTGCGCCCCTTTCCTATTGCTATCATGCCGCGTCCGTCGCATGTGTCGATGGCGAATGTATTGCTACTGTCTTCCAGGATTTGCTTTGCTTTTTTCAGTTCCGCACGCTTCGGAACACGCAGCTGGCGCTTGCCGTCTTCGTCTTCATCGTCCTTGACTTCTTCAGCTTGCGTGATAACGTGCATCACGACACCCAACCGTCCAGCCATCAGGCGCAGCTTCATGGATGTCTTTGCGACGTCCCCGCCCGCCGTGTTCGACGTGTTCTTTTCCATGTCCATGTAATAGATAGGGTCTACCACGACGACATCCGCTTCGAATCGTTTAATGTCCGCTTCCAGTGCGCGCACATCGCGCTTCCTGAACATCGGCTCGTCAATTGCACGGATGATGATGCGCCCCTTTATGATTTTATTCAGTGACAGCAAGAAGTCGCGGAATTTTTCTTCGAAGCCCTCATTCAACGTCCCCATCAGGATGTCTTTCGTGTTGAAGCCTGCGTCTATCTTTTCGTCCCCGACGCGCAAGTCGAAGATTCCTTGCAGCGCACTGATTGCCGCTATCATGCGCGCAGCTAATTCATATCGGGACATTTCCAGTGACCACATAAGAACAGTTGCGCCGTCCATCGCTGACTTGATTGCTTCCATCATCGTGATAACCGATTTCCCGCGTCCGCTTCGTCCGTACCATACATAAACGTTTGACGACATATAGCCGCCGATACTGCGGTTTATACCTGGAAAAATCGACTCATATATTTTGAATGATTTCCCTTCCTTGCGGCGCTCATATTCTTTCAGAATGTCCATGACGTCACGCTTTAAGTCGAAGCCGACGCCTTCGCCTGATTGCGCAAGTGTCTGGATAGCAAACATCTTCTTCGTAACTTCGTCGATAAAATCTTCTGCCTTCATATCACGGAACATTTTTGCGATTTCTTCACTATACCAAAGTTGCTCGATGCGCTGCTTGCCCGCATAATCTTTAATTTCTTCCGCCATAAATTTGAAGCTGTCCGTCACTTGTGGAATATACATGAAGTTTGGCACTTCAGCTTCGACTGTGCGGAAGTCAGGCACGTCACCGTCATTCTTATCCGCATAATCCAAGATGAAACGCATCGCCTGGCGTTCCGCTTCAGACGGCAGCACTTCTTCTGTGACGCCATAGCGGTCGAACGCGTTCACGTCACCAGTGTCTATGACTTTTGAAATGAAACTTTCACCATATGACATTCCTGTTACTCCCCCTTCTCCGTCGGTTCGTCGCTCCCTATTAGTTCTCCTGAAAGACGCAACCACTCACGACGGGCTTCAAGTGCTTTTTTGAGGAATTCGTCGTCGTGAAAAATTTTATAAAGCACCATGTAGTCATTGTAGATATCAAGCCAGTAGTCCAGCTTTTGCACGTTTTCTCTGATAAGTGCTTCGATTTCCGCTTCCGTCAGCGGCATTTTCGCCTTGTTAGCAACGCGTTCCGCCGCCACTATTTGACTTTCCGCCACGTCTACTAAAATTTCGCCGCAGTCTGATTCAATCACATAAGTGAAGATTTCAGTGCCTAGAAAGTTTCGCGCCGAATACATAAGTATTGTGTACACCTCCGCCGATAATTTCGTCGGCTCATCTATCGAAAGTTTCAGCCGTACTTTGTCGCCATTGCGGAATTTCGGTCGCTTACTCACTTTCTTCGCCCCCTTTTTGAAGTGCCTTTGAATTCGAATTCAAGTGTAAGGTCGCGCACTCTATCCATCAGCTTCTTGTCGAAGATGTCTGTTAGTTCAGTGATATGAACGTTTGACGTGAACACCGTCGGCATCTTCTTCACATAACGATGATTGATGATTGCGTGTAAGTCATGTCTGAATGCTTCAGTCGCTGAACGCGCCCCGATGTCGTCCATCACCAGCAGCGCCGCCTTTTTTGCTTTTTCTAGCATTTGATAATACGAAGCCGACGCCTTCTGTCCTACTTCTTGCGGCACATTTCCCCGCGTGAATTGTGTGAATAGTTGCTGGAATTCTGCGCAATCTAAGAAGTAAACAGCGTCTTCTGGCGGCGTCATTTTGCGCTGCAAGTGCCCTACATAGTGAACTGCCTGCCAGTCGTTCGCAACAGCGGAAGCCGTCGCCGTCTTTCCTGTTCCAGGTTCGTCTGACCACAGATAAAGATTTTTGATGTAGTCTTTTGGTTCTTCTGGTTCGATAAACATGCGTTCAAACGATTTCACATAGATGTCAAGCTTTTTGAATATGTCTGGCTGCGCTTCACGCACAGGATTTTCAGCCACAGTGAACTTGCGATATTCTTGTGGGATACTGTCGCCCACGCGTCCACCTTTGCCGCTGGCGCCGTGTAAGCTGATAAAGTACGGACACAGTTTGCTGCATCGTTCCGTCCCAGCCAACGAACACAGTCCGCGCAAGATGCAGTTCTTTTCGTTACTCATTAATCAGTCCCCCTTTATATCCAGTCGTCATCGACATATATAGCATCTTGTATCATTTCTTCCCGCGCTTTTTGTTTCGCTTGTTCCAAAATGATGCGCTGCAAGACATTGTTCTTGTACTTGAACATAAAGCCGAAGTTGATGCCAGGATAGTTTGGATTCGGTTTGTATTCTTTGAAGCATGTGTCAATGAAGTCTTTCACGACTTGCTGCCCATATTCTGCGATGCACGTCTTCAGCATCTTTTGTTCGATTCCCCAAGCGCCGAACGGATAATATGGAACGCGGAATAGTCGCTTGTGTTCGTCCATTAGATAAGCGTGAAAAGTATGAACGTTCCAATCTTTCAATTCACGTGCTTTCCAGTCTTTTGCTGGCGGAAGTTTTCTTGCCATATTATCTACCCCCTAATGTTCGTAGTTCTTCTTCCAGCTTTGCGATAATTTCGTCCAATATTTCAGCAGCAAGCGGACTGTCGTCCGCCCCGCTTCTAATCTCCTTCAAACGTTTGATGCGATATTCCAGCAGCTGTTCTTCAGTGATATTCGCGAACAGTGACGCAAAAATACCAGCTGGTTCAGCGTCCATGTCTTCAACAGTGTGTGCGCTTCGATGCGTGAAGCCGCATTCCCACAGTTTCCGCGCGACGTCCCAGAAATAAAAGTCCGTGTCTGGAACGATTTTGTCGCCAGTTATATATTCGATAAACGGCATCGCATATTCGATTGCGTATAAATGCGCCCTACTTTCGCGGATTTTCACCGTCAAGCTGTTGTCAGTTTCGCGGTGAACGTGATGTCCGATTTCATGCAGGATAGACAGAAGCAGCTTCATATGGTCGCTGTGCGCCTCGTCAAACGCATTTATCAAGATGGCTGGCAGCTTGTTGCCGTCCACCTGGTATTCTTTGCGCCCTGATTTGTTTGACACATAGATAGGTGATTTCAAATGCTTCGGTACATGTTTTCGACGCTGTAAGTAGCAACCTAAGAAATTGAATGTACGCTCTGGCTTCGTTGACACATAGATTCCCTGAATACCTTCAAAGTCTTCCGCAGGAACTAGCTGTTCAGCTATGCGGAAGGTTAGCGAAATAAATGAATCGTCAATTCCGTAAACTGGAACACCGTGAAAAGTTTTCATTTTTCATTTGCTCCCTTCGCGTTTATTTGTCACCGACAGGATTCTAACGACTTTATTTGTGACATCTACGTCATAGTCGACGATGTGCGGCATACTCTTTTTTAACAGCCGCGCCAATGCTTCAGCTTCCCGCAGCGTTACGTTTTCCAGTACGACGTCCAGGTTTTCCGCCACAGTCCACGATTCGTTTCTTTTTGCGAATGCGATGAAAAGATTCAAGATTGAGTTCACCAGGATGAACAGCCCCAGGATTGTCGTACTGATGAACAGCCGCGTCTTCGTGAAGACGTGCGCCTTGTTTGGATTCAGCTGGCGCATTAATTCGATTTTCCTGGCGGTTGACCGTCTGGCGCAAAATACCATCCCGACAGCCGCCCCATAAACGAAGTGAAACGCCAGAATCTTCATGAATAGCATCAGCGGCGCCCCCTTCGTATCGTCACCCAGTCCGCCAGTGCCAGCCCCGCAAAGATGAAACTGAACACGGCGACGAAAAATGTCGCTACCATATACATCATTCCTTTTTATTTTTCTTATCTTCTAATACGCAACATGGATTTTGCGTCACAAAAAAGATTACGATGTTTCTTTTATTTGATTATTTGCGTGTCTGTCTTTGACAGACCGCAACATATTTATTTTTATTTATTATTTTTATATATTCTTATAGTCAGTAGCAGATTTGCACCTGGTTCCAGGTACATATTTGCACCTGGTTCCAGGTACATATTTGCACCTGGTTCCAGGTACATATTTGCACCTGGTTGCTTCATAAACGCAAAAAAGACGCCAGCCCGCGAAGGACTGACGTCATAAAAATTTTTCTACTATAAGAATTCCCGCAAACTATTTGCGACTTCTTCTTTATCAAGATGTAAGTATTTTGTCGTCACTGCGATGTTACTGTGTCCCAGCGCCTTTGATATGAGGGCGATGTTTGCGCCCTTGTCCAGTAGATTCTTTGCGAAACCACGGCGCAGTGCGTGCGGATTGATGTTTTTTAGGTTGTATATTTTTGCATATTTATTCAACCTTTTCTGGATGTTATTGTGCGATGGACTGGTCGATATTCTGCCGCCCCTTTTCGTGATAAAGACGTATTCATTCTTTTCGCCATACTCCCGACGGATGATATCATTCTGGCGCATCAGGACGCGCAGGATTTGCGTCAATTCATCTGACAAGGGAAGATGTATCTGCTGATGATTTTTGACGATATCGCCGTCTATACGCAGCAGCTTCGCTTCCAGGTCGACGTGACGATTCTCCAGGAGGGACACCGTTCCGATGCGCAGTCCTGTCTGATACATTAGCAGCAGCGCCGCAGCGTCCCGCAGCTGCACGAAGTCGGTCAAGTCCAGGACGGACAGAAGTGTCCGAATTTCGCGGTCTGTTGCGCCTTCCTTGACTTTGTTGTCGACTTTGACTGTGATATTCGTCCAGAATTTCATTTGTAACCAACCATTGTTGAAGCACTTACTTAAAAATGCCTTTAAACATTTCAGACGTGTCAGCTTCGTTTGATTGCTGACATTCATCGAAGACAGCCACGCATAAATGTGATTCGACGTGATTTCATTCAGATATTTTACGCCAGCTACTTCCGCAAAGTGATTCACATGCAGCTGGTAGTCGCTGATGGTTCTTGCGCGGTACCCGCTGACTTCCATCTGTCTGATGATTGTGTTCAGCGCCTGGTCGATTGATATGCCGCGCTCGATGCGTTCGGTCGGTTGCACTGTCTTCGCCTTTGTCGCTTTTGGTTGCGAAAATAATCCAGATAAATCAGTTTCAATTGTTAAAGATTTTTTCTTTTTCGTCATAATAAAAAGCCCCCATAGTGAAGTCAATTTTCGGTCATATTTCGCAAGTTGACCGTACACTGACCGCTTCACTAGAAGGCTTCAAACGTTGATATGACGCTGTTTGTGCGTCAATTTTATATACGTCCCAGGAGGGATTCGAACCCCCGACCGACGTGAAAATATGCGGTTCAAAAAATCGCCAATAAACCGCCATATTATCGCAAGTTGAAGCCTTCATATGTAACGGTCATTTTGCGAACTTATGACCGATTCGCTTTTTATTATATAAAGGGACGAAAAAAGTGTCAATAATAAAACAAATAGGACGCCATCCTGGCGCCCACTATATACCAAGCAGCTGCTGCTTTTTCTTTGCGAATTCGTCTTCAGTGATGATGCCCTGGTCGCGCAGTTCCGCGAATTTCTTTATTTCTTCCGCGGCACCATAGTTGCTTTTGGATTTTGCGATATATTCTTCGATTAGTTCCTTGCAGCGCAAGATGTCTTCATAATGCTTTTTCTTGATTGCGAATGTCGTCAGTTCTGCTACGTTAAACATTTGTTGCGTGCCGCTATCAGCCGTTGTCAGTAGTTTAATATATCCACCTATCAGATTCGGCTCTGTTATTTCGACGCCTACGATTGTATCTATCCGATATTCAATAGTTCTGCCGCGCTTTTTCTTGCTGCGGATGATAACTTTTTCAGGCGTCACCGTGATAAATTTGCGCGCTGTTTCGAATACATTTTTCGTCATGTTTTAATCAATCCTTTCGCATTTTTTGTTTTATTATACGATAGGCAATAAATCTTGTCACATAAATAAAAAAATAAAGGCGCCCGCAGGCGCCCTGTAATATTACAGACGATTTTCGTCGTCTTTTTTTATTTCGATTTGTTCAGTGTCTTGTAGTCCTTTGCCGCTGGATGGATTGTTCAATAAGCCCAGCATAACAAGCAGCCCCAGGACATAGTTCACAATGTCAGGGAATTCGATAGGAAGAGGAATTCCGACAGCTTGCGCAAGAAGCGGAACCAGTCCCAGCAGCAGCGTCGTCCAGAACGTGTAATTTTTTAGACGCGGCGCCAGTGTTTTTAACAGATGCTTCATATTAATCATTCCCTTCGTTTTTGCGGCAGCATTGACCGCATTCGCTTTTGATTAGCTTATAGACACGTTGCGCAACAGCAGCGGCTTGTTCGCGTGTCAGCGGATAGTTTGCACGTGTTCCGTCCAGGATGCCTTTTTCTTTTGCCCAGTCCCAGTTCTCTTTCAGCGACTGGCTGACAGGACGTTCTTCCACTTTGGCGACTTCTTTTTCACCTTCAATTAGACCGCGCTCAATAGCGACATAAAGCAGCCCGATAGCTTCGGAATCAGTCAGTTCGCCTTTTTCCAGCTTTTGCGCCCACATGTCGCTGATACCTCCATCCTTCGCAGCAAGGCGCTTCAAGACGTTGACCGCAGAATTTTTGATAGTAGGTGATTTCGGTTCGAATTTATTCACTTGATTTCCCTCCCCTTTTGGATTTGATTGCGCTGGTTTTGGCGCAGGCATCGTCAGCCTGTCATAGTGATATTTCACGCGGCTGATGAATTCATTCCAACGCGGCAGAATAAGGCGCGGACATTGTTTTCCAGACCAATGCTTGTGCGGCACGACTTTCGTAATAGGAATGCCAGTGTCTTTCATTAGCTTTGCGACTAATTGCGCCGCGTTGTCGAACGCTTTTTCGAAGTTTCCGTCGCTGTTTTCACAGACTTCGATGCCGATAGATTTGCGATTCCCAGTTCCTCTGCCGCCGTCACCCGCATGCCATCCGTTTTCGTTCAGCGGAAGATGCTGGACTGCGCGCGTGTCATCGACTGTGAAGTGCCAGGATGTCGCAGTCGATGGATTCTTCACATATCTTGCGTGCATTAACGCGTTCGCGCCTTTTGAAGTGTTCGCAGTATTGTGGATAGTGATATATTCAGGCTTCATGGCGTAACCTGGACGGTTGCCATTTCCTTTTGGAATAAAGTCTTGAATGATTTGAAGCACTTTGCGCCCCACCTTTCTTTATCGTATTCAGAATAATTTGATACCGACAAGTCCAGCGACAATGACCAGAAGTAAAAAGAAGGCTTTCCAAAGATTTTCCATAAATTTATCCAGCTTCGGGCTGAACGTTTGAACAGCTTCGGAAATGCCTTCCAGTTCTTTTGTGATTGACTTGATTTCTAGCTTCAGCTCGCGCAGTTCCTCTTCTAGCATGCGGATGCGTTCATGCGCTTTATCGGCGCTGATTTGCCCAGCGTCTACTTTTGCACGAAGTTCTTGCAGCTTCACTTCGTATTCAGCGAACTTCGATTCTAGCTGTTTTTGTAGTTCTTCGATGCTGATTATGGGCGTCATCTTATGACTCCCCTTTTCCCGCTTGCAGCTGTTTCAATTGCGCGATTAAGATAGCTTTTTCTGTTTCCAGTTGTGCGATTCTTGCTGCAAGATTATTGATTACTTCATGGACGTCGACTTGTATTTCTTGCGGATTCGTTTTTTCTTGCATCTTTATCAAACCCCTTCATTTGCGCGCGCATTTTTGCACCTTCTTCGCGCATTTTTTTGATTTTGTCTTTATTCCGCGCAACATATTTCTTGATTTCAGCTGCACGGTTTTTCTTTTTTAAGTCAGGTCGCTTCGCCCACATCAGATTCCTGATGAATCGCCGCGCATTCGTTTCTTGCGTATCCATTAATGCTTCCACGACATCCGCTTCGTCTTCTTCGAATTCGGGTATATTGACATTCACAGTCATCCAGACTTCTTTGCCGTTTGAAGCGCAGTGTGGACATTTCAGCGAAAGATTTTCGTATTCCTGGAATTCAGCTAAAAATTTCGGCGAATAGTCAGACACGTCATGTGTTGAATCCTTTCCGCAAATGTGACAGACGACAGTCACTGTGTCGCCTATCACCACCTTCACGCCTCCGCGATGATTCATGCAGATTCCCCCTTTATGCCGAATAGTTTCCACGCCAGAATCTGAATGTCGTCGAGCCACCGCCTTCGACGTATAACCAGAAGCCATGCGGCGTGATATTAATGATTTGCGGCGAAGTATTGCCAGCACTTGTCACCGTGCTGACACTTGAAGGCGTGTAGCTTTTCCTTGTGCGGAAGTTCACGCCTGTTCCAGCGCAGGCAGCGGTTGACCCGCCACCCATTCCGCCGACGCCGCAAAAGCCTACTTCAACGTTGCTAGTCATGAAATGCCCGCCGCTACTTTCTGCGTACCATGTATTCCCTGGCGCACCGACTCCGTTGATTGAAAAAGGTCCGAATAAGCGGACAGTATCGTAGAATTCGGATTCGACGCCGCTTTCAACCTTGAATATGACTTTTGGATAGTAACCATAATTTTTGAACGTCCATCCATACGCAAGCTGATTATCCAACGGGAACCAAGTGACTATGTCCGCAATGATTTCCATGTCACCGCCAAACTGTCCGACGCCGCCGATGATTTTAGCCATATCATTAAAAACAATGCTCTTTATGGCTGAAGCGCCTTCATAGTAACCTAAATATAGGTTATTTCCGATATAAGCATCTTCTGAAATAGTGATGCTGCCGCCCAGGATGATTGCGTTTGACATGTAGACAGTCCCGTTTGCTTGCACACGGAATGGTGCCAGTTCACGATTTTCCTTCGATTCACCAGCCCATATACGAACATCTTGATAGTGTTCAGGGTCGCCGTCTACCATTCCAGCATTTCCGACATCTATTGAAGTCCCCGTTATAGTTCCGCCATAGATACGTTCCGCGCTCATTGTTCCAGCCGTAATGACACCAGCGTCCAACCCAGCCGCGCTGATGTGATTCGTCGTAATGGCGCCCGCCGCGATTTCATTCGCCGTAATGGCTCCGACTGCGATTTCATTCGCCGTTATGGTGCGTGTCGCGATTTTGTCCGCAGTGATGGTTCTGCTGGCGATTTGTGTCGCAGTGATTGTACCAGCTGCGATTTTTTCTGCCGTGATACTTCCAGCGCCGATTCGCGCAGCATCCAGCGTCCCTGTTGTGATTTTTGCTGCGTCCAGGCTACTGATTTTTGCGTTTGTGACGGCTGCATCCTGGATTGCCGCCGTTCCGACAGCAAGATTTGCGATTTTGGTCGCAGTGACAGAACTATCCGCCAGTTTCTCCGCAGTGACAGCAAGGTCAGCCAGCTTTTCGTCTGTGATTGCGCCGTTCGCGATTTTTTCCAGCGTGACAGCAAGCGCTGCAATTTTTTCTTCAGTAACCGCAACATCCGCCAGCTTTTCACTGACGATGGCTTGATTTGCGATTTGTTCCGTTTGCAGCTGTCCTAACATTTCGGACAAGTCAGTTCGGCTGATTTTTGTCCAGCTGGTTCCGTCCCACTGCTTCCAGACAGGCGGCGTGACAGACGTGTCTATCCATAAGTCATAGACTTCAGGAAAGGCGGGTGCACTGTTCCCCTTCGTGATTTTGCGTTCTGCGTATTGTTCGACGAATTCTTGCGATTGTGCAACAGCGCCGCCTTCCACGTTTGTTGTGACGTCTGCTTCCGCGTCCTCAATCGCCGCAGCAAGACGGTCAACAGCCGCTTCATAAGCGATACGCGCAGCGTCCACGGCGTCCCTTTCTGCTTGTGTGACGTCTAGGTCGCCTATTGCGGTATTTATAGCGGCGATTAAGTCCGACAGTTTACTGTCGTAGTTTGCTTTTGCGGCGTTTAATTCGTCAATGATAGGTTGAGTTTTTAGATATTCCTGCGCAAGAAGGCGACTTACTTGATAGTCCACGCGCATCTTCAAGTCCACCAGCGCCGCCTTTTCGGACTTATAAGCAGCAATGTCTGCTTTGCTTTGTGCGCCGTTTGGCGTTTCCGCACCTACTTCGATTGCTTGTGTCGGCGTAGCTTTACGCCATGTCGTTCCGTCCCAGCGCTTTAAAACTTCTGGCTCTGTTGAAGTGTCTAGCCATAGTTGCCCAGGTTGCGGATTTGTTGGCGGCGTGTTTGCTTTGTGAATTGTTTCCCCGCCGCTGTTCCAGCGTTCTTCGTTTTCACGCACCTTTTCGAGCAGTTGCGCAAGCTGGTCTTCTACGGTGATTTCCAGCTCGACGAAGTTGCCTAGCTTCACATAATCGCGTTCAGGGTCAGTCATACTGAAGCCAGCTTCGATGACGCGCGCTTCCAATACAAGCGGCGGCTCGAAAGACAAGTCTTCTACAATTAGCGTGTCGCCCAGACGAACGGTTTCGTGCGCGTATTCTCCGCCAGTCAGGTTTTCAAGTAGCACGACATCTACTTCGTACGTGATTTTTGGTTCGGTATGCTTTTGAAGATAGTCCCATGCGACTTGCAGCAACACATTTGCCGCAGTTTCTTCAGTTTTCAAGACGCCCATCAGATGCTGCCCATCGTCTGACCAACGTGCCAGCGCATCAGGGTCGCCGATAAAGTCCTGTCCTAGCGGCTTCGTGACAATCGTGCCATATTTATTTGTGAACGTTCCAGAAGCGTCAGCAAGCGTCACTTCGTTTCCATTTATGTCTTTCTTTCCGACTGCGATGACTGCCGTGAAAAGTTCACTCGTGTCTTCTGTTCGGACGATACTTTTGATGTCTTTCGAATACGTGAAGCGCTTGCCTGTTTCTTGCCCGCGACGTTCTAACAAGTCGACGCGGCGGCGGATGATTCGCGCACCATCCAGTTCGATACGAAAGCGCACTTCAGCTTCGAAAGCATCCTTGATTTCCTGAATTGCCGCAACAGCTGTCGGGTAGTCATTGAATGCGAAGTTCTTGCTGCCCGTGACTTGAATTTCGCCTGGCTGCCATAGCGTTCCTTCCAGCACTGCTTGCAGCGCAGTGACAGGCGACGCTCCCGATAAATTCGTCGGACGGACGATGGTCTTTAACAATTCCAGTGCTGCATTTTCCGCAAAGACTTGCTTATATAGAAGTCCATCAGCGTCGTGTATCGTCTGGATTTCGCGGATTTTCAACAGAACAAGCTGTCCGTCCTTGTCATGGATTGCGACATAGTTTTCGACTTTCACATGGCTTGCGACATCGTTATCCGCAGGACACTTGAATTCAAAGACAGCCATTCCGTCTTCAACCGTTTCGACAAATAAGTCGTCCCAGAATGGAACGCCTTCAGGGATGTCATTCGACAGCACCCCACGCACGATTCCGTCTAAGTCAATAACATAAATCATGCGCGCATTCCCCTTTCGTTTTATAGTTCAAGTTCAATAGAAAAATATAATAATAATAAAAAGCCGCCGACATTATCGCCAACGGCTTCTATAAGTGATTTCCACGTCTGCGACGCCACCAGGGACGCCTAGCGTTTCAGTTCCAGGATTCAGCGCAAAGAACTGCGAACCAGGAACCATGTACCTGATTGCGTCCACTTCATTCAGAATGACGCGCCCTTTTGCCATGTCGATTTCCAGCACATCACCCGCGCGGAATATTTGATTCACTTCCGTTCCAGGTTGTACTTCGTTCAGCTTCCAGAACTTGATGTCCTCAACGTACATGGCAGTGGCTGGATGTTCGCCAAACGCATTGATAGCCACGACGACTGATGTAATAGGGTCTGCGAACTTCGCGTTAACGTCGATTGTGCGAACCGCAGTAGACCACGTTTGACGTCCGTTTCTAATTTGCCCATAATAAGCGTTGATTTTATTGCCTTCATAGCGTCGCATACGGAACAGTCCGTCGAAGTCATTCAGATTCTTGTCTTTTCTGTCCAGGATGACGTCGCGATATCCAAAGTATCCTAGCGCTGTCTGTGCGCGGTTCATTTCCACATTCAGATTGTCTTCCCTCATCGTCATCTTGCCGATGATTTCGTTCGAAGCGTTTCGGAAGTAGAAGTCGATTTTTCCCATCTGGCGCGCAGCATCATTCCCTATACTTTTCATCTGCACTTTTGCCTGGAATAAGAAGTCTGTCAACGGTTCATCTAATGGCTTCGATATTGCGCTACCATGCCATGCGTTGCCCTCTCCGAAGTCTTGAACGCTGAAGGAATAGCCGTTTGTGACGATTCCTGCGCCAGTCAGTTGATTATCTTCGAGTGTCCCAGATAGGGGCGTCCATCCAGTCAGGCTTTCGCATCTGTCCCAGAAAATAAGTTCTTCATAAGGTTTCGGCGTCGTTTCAGTGTCCTGGAACGTTCCCAGCTGCAGGTACCTGTCCCCAGCTATTACGGCGAAGGCTGGCGTATCTTGCGTGAACGTTGCCTTGATGACTGGAAAAACGGGTGCATCGCCATAGATTTCGATGTTTTCGATTCCGTCTAAGTTTGTTGACGGAATAGTCGCAAGATAGCTGGCACCGTATCCGAACGGTTCAGCAACCAGGAAGCGCAACGTAGCCCTAGCCGTATGCATCGCTTGCGTCAGCTGCGTGTCTTCAGTAAGAATGGCGCGATATTCAACGCCAGGCTTGTCGCTAAATTCCAGCGGAACCAGGACGTCTGTATCCAATACTTCAGCCAGCTGCGCCCGCTTCGTTTCGATGTCGCCAATGAACATGATGTCGACTTCAAAGATTCGCGCATCATTCTTTTTCCCGAATAAATAAACGCCGTCGCGTTTTGGCACGTTAAGCGTTTGAAGAACACGCGGCGCAAGAATATCACGCCGCACGTCCAAGATTTTTGCGTAGTTCGAGAGAATGACGCCGTTAAAAATGACATCTATCATTTAACAGCACCCCTTGCCCTTGTTTTGTTTAATTTCATTCGACGAAGTTCTTCGTCAGTGAAGCGCGCTGTCGCACGTCCCACTTCACGCCCATCTATTACGACAGGAATTTCAAAGAAATATTCGACAGGCTGCGCATCCGTAACAGTAGCTGGCGTCGGTTTGTAGTCATACGCAGCCGCAGGATAAACGCCGCCGCTGCGATAGTTGCGAACTGTTGCCATATTAGGCGCCTTGACTTCGGACATATTCGGAATGGCGGCAGCCCCCATGATTTCCGCGCTCTTGCGCACAGTTTCCACCATGTTTGATAGACCGATTGCCATTCCTTCGCCTGTCCATTCACCCATCTGCATCATGACTTTTGAAGGTGAATGGATGTCCAGGACTTTTGAGATTCCGCCAGAGATGGCGCCACCGATTTCTTTCACTTTTGCCGCGACGCTGCCAACCATCGAGCCGATACCGTTTATCAATCCGCGGATGATGTCCTTCCCGATGTCGAATAAGTCGATGCTGCTGATTTCGTCCAGGATTGCCCTGCCGATTTTAAGCGCAGCACTGATAACTTCCCCTATGATGGACAGTAAACCGTCTACAAGCGCAAGAATTAATTCCACGCCCGCAGCAAATATGTCATCCAGATGATTCAAGATTTCCTTGATTAGCGTGATTACCAGCGTGATTGCTGCGCCAATCAGCATCGGAATCATCTGAATAAGTCCGTCGATTAAAGCCATCACCAGCTTGATACCAGCGGTTAGAATGGCAGGTAAGTTCTGAATGAGTGTGTCCACAATTGCGAATAAAAGCGTGATTGCTGCGTCAATTAGGATAGGAAGAACTTGAATAAGTCCTTCTACCAGCGCAAACAGGATTTGAATACCTGCTTCAATAATCGCTGGCAGTGCCTCAATCAGCGTCGTCACGATTGCCATTATTAGTGTGATAGCCGACTCGATAAGCAGCGGCAGCACTGAAAGGATTCCTTGAATTAGGGACATCAGAAGCGTGATTCCTGTTTCGATGATTAGCGGAAGCATTTGAACGATTCCATTGATTAGTGTCATCAGTACTTGAATTCCCGCAAGAAGGATTTGTGGCAGCGCTGCGACGATTGCGCCAATTAAAGTTGTGATGACTTTAATTGCGGTAGTCAGGATTTGCGGAAGCGCCGTTCCGATTCCACTGATTAGCGCAGTCAGGATTTGAATGCCCGCTTCAATGAATAAAGGCAGCGCATCCGTCAGCGTTTCAGTGAATGAAGTCACAAGCTGCGTGATAACATTAAGGATTGTCGGAATTTGCGACAGGATTCCGTCCAGTATTCCTACAATGACTTGAATGCCTGCGTCCAGGAACAGCGGTAGATTCGCAAGGAATGTATCAATCATTCCAGTTACGAATTCGACGACTTTGTCCATCAGTTCAGGAACAGTCAAGCCCATTCCGTCAGCGATTGCGCTAATTAGGTTCGTACCGACGATAATCAGGCGCGGAATTCCGCCTAATAACAAGCCGATAAGTGTCGGAATGAATTTTGCCGCGACTTCTGCGATTCCACTGAAGTCCAGGTTCATCGCTTTTGTGAACGCAGTTTGTAGGTTAGTTCCGAAGTTCTTCACCTTGTCTACGACAGTGTCGACGATAGGCGCCACGACTCCCAAGACTTTCCCGAATACTTCGGACGCTTTTGACCAGAACGCCTGAAGCGCAGGAATGACGTCAGTCCTGAAGACTTCAGAAACTGCTTGCGCCGCTTGTTTCAAGAAGCCGAATGTTGCAATCCCAGCAGCTTTAACAGCATTCATAGCTTTTTCAAAGTACGCTTTGAACGTATCCGAACGTTTATATAGCATATAGATGGCGATGCCAAGTGCGATGACAGCAGCGATGACACCGAACACGACGCCTGCGTATGTCATCATCGTTCCGACTGATATCCCGAATACGGTGGCAACAGTTTTAAGCCCTTCAACAAGCATCGGCAAGAAGCCAATGAATACCAGTAGTGCACCGCCCGCGATTGCCATGACAGATGAAATAGCAAGCGCAAAGGCGACGAAACGCTTTTCACCTTCAGTCAGATTGTTGAACCATTCGACAGCGCCCTGGATGACGCGCACCATGAACTTGATTACTGGCAGCAGCGCGTTTCCGATAGATATTGCCGCCGTTTCCAGCGCCCCTTGCAGTTCTTCTAACTGTCCCATTAAGTTATCTAACTGCTTGTTTGCGATTTCTTCCGCTGCTCCGCCCGCATTCCGCAGCTCTTTCGTAAAATCGACTAACGTGTCTTCTCCCGCTTCCATCAGCGTCAGGATTGCTTTCATAGATTCAGCGCCGAAGATTGTACTGATTGCATGCAGCTTCTGCTCGTCTGTCAATTTGCTGGTTGCGGTTGTCAACCGTCCGATGATTTCGTGCAGCGGCAGCATTTTTCCGTTCGCGTCAAACGCATTGAAGCCCAGTTCCTGCATGATTTCCGCGGCTTCTTTTGTCGGGGATGCCAAACGTGTTAAAGACATCGCAAGCGATGTACCAGCCATTGAACCTTGAATTCCCGCGTTACCTAATAAACCAACAGCAGCGGACATTTCTTCCAATTCCATACCTAGTGCGTTCGCTGTCGGCGCAAGATATTTCATCGTTTCGCCCAACATTGATAGGTTAGTATTACTAGACGTAAATGTCTTTGTCAGAACGTCAGCGACGCGTGCTGTTTCGGATGCTTGCAAACCGAAGCCCGACAAGATGTTTGAAGTGATGTCTGCGGTGCTCGCCAGGTCTATCTGCCCCGCAGCAGCCGCGTTCAACAGCCCTGGCATCGCTGCGATGATTTCATTCGTGTCATAGCCAGCCATCGCAAGATATGACATACCTTCTGCGGCTTCACTTGCGCTGAAGACGGTTTTAGCGCCTAATTGTTCCGCAGTCTTTGTAAGTTTTGCAAGTTCGCTGTCCGTCGCGCCAGATAATGCGCCGACGCGTGACATGGCTTTTTCAAAGTCGGCAGTAGTCTTGATAGCCATGCCCAGCCCTGCCGCTGTCGATGTTCCTACTGCCATCATTCCAGCCCCGACGGCTTTTGCCACCCCAGCGGCTTGTTTTTGAACGCTGTCTAACCTGTCGAACGTACTCGAAAAGTTATCAATCGCACTAATGACGAACTGAATGTCAGCCATGCTTTTCCCTTCCTTTCAAATATAAATAAAAAACAACCCCAGCGCCTTGCCGCCAGGGTCATCTTCTTCCGCGCTTTCGTTGCGCTTCTCGTTCTTCCTCTTTGCGTTTCATTTCCCAGAAGACTTTCCAGAACTGTATTTCATTTGCATTGATTCCTTCGTCGAAGTGTTCAATGTGAATGTAGTCCTGCCCTACCAATGGACGCAAAGATTCTGGAACATGTATGCGGGAATAGCGACGACGTTCGCCAGTCAGTTCGCCAACCGTCATGCCATGCGCGTCGGCGATTTCATAAAGCGCGCGCGTCATCGGGTCGGCGGTTAGTCGTTTTTTACTTGCTGTTGCATATCTTCAGTAAGCCCAGACAATTCGAAGATTCTTTTTGCCAGCTGCGCGATTTCTTTGATACTTTTCTTGTTTTCAAAGACAGCCAGGTCAGCTTCTTCGAAGACTTTTTCACCTTCTGGCGTTTCGCATCCGTAAAGAACCGCAAGGATTGTCATGCGGATATGGTCATCTTTCCCCGCCTTCATAACCTTCTTTAAGTCCGCACCAGTCAGCGTTTTAACGGGAATTTCTGTGTCCCATTCTTCCACGTAGACTGTGTCATATTTAACATCATCAGAAGCTAATACTTTTTGACGAATTGCTTTAACATCGAATTTTTTAGCCATTTTTCATTCCCCCGAAGAATTTTAATTTAGATTTTCCCGATTTTTATTGCCAGCCAGGCGGTTCGGGATACCGCTTTTCGCGTGCGCTGCGCTATGCTGGCAAGTTTATTCGCTTTGCGTTATCGCATTACGAGTGTTTACGGCGTGATTGTGCTGCCGTCGATTAGTTCGCCGTCGCCAGTGAATGTGACGGTCGTTTCGATTACGTCGTCATAACTTACGGAGCGTTCCACGTCGATTGATGCCGTTCCACGGAACGCAGGATAAGCGTCATCCGCTTTGTCGTAGAAGTCGATGACGACTTTGTCTGTCAGATATGCGAACCAGAACACGTCCGCGTCGATGCAAGTCGCATCACCTTCCCACGAAAGCATCCCGATTTCATGTGTTTCATAGTCTTGTTGCGCTGCACTTGTGTCGATTTTGTTTGATTCGATAGAGATTGACCATTCGCGCAGTTTCATGAGTTCTACTGGCGTGCCTTGCACGTCCATTGTGACTTTCGCATATTGTCCAGTCTTTACAGCCATCGTGATTTCCTCCTTGTTTTATTATTGAGTGAACGCGCCATTTCTGGCGCGATAAATAACCACAGTGACGTCCAAATATGCACGATGTTTCAGTGTGTCATCTTCCACACTTAACTGATTCATCGGCGTCACGCGGTCAATCTGCATAAAAAAGGCGCCGATAACGACTGGCGTCGTCTGGCGCGTATCATAAAGCGGAATGTCGTCAGCTTGTAGTGCCTGCTTGACGGATTCCGTTATTTGATTTCGTTCGAATTCACTGTTCCCGAAGATTCCGATTTGCAGATGATATTCTTCGCGATAATCATTTCGCGATGCCTCCATACTGAAAATATCCGTCTGCACATCTTCCACCAGGATGAACGGCTTCGGCTTGTTGGACAGATTGACACCGTCATAATGCCAGACGACATCCTGCGCTTCAGGAACAGCAGCTTCCAGATGTTTGATGATTGAATATTGAATATTATTCAGCATTAAACGCTGCCCCCTATTCTTGCGATAGTCTGACGAACGCGTTCACGCAAAGCCGTTCTGGCTGCCCATTGTGCTTTCCTCATGAAGCCCTTTTTAGTTTTGTGTTCGTATTCCTGGCGGCGCGTATATTCGGCAAGTCCGCCCCATGTTCTTGACAGCGGCTTCGTGTCTTGCGGAATGATTTGTATGCCTTCTTTCAGCTTCCCTGTCAGGATAGGCGCAGCATCGCGTGCTTTGTTGATTGTTTCAAGAGTTGTCACTTCTACGTCAATGTCGATTTCCCGCAGCAGCTGTTCCCGTGCTTTTTTAGTGCGACGGATAGCTTCGTCAATGCCACGTACTTCGACGCGTATGCGTAATCCACCGCGACGCGCCATTCTAGCGCACCAGCCTTGCGATGACTTCGAAGCGGTTTGTTTGACCGATGCCGCGCTCATCTATCGCTACGAAGCGGTAAGTCTTGCCCTTATATTCGAAGTCTGTAATATTTGTCAAGTCCGCATCCGCAAAGAAGCTGACCAGAATATCATCTGATTGCAGTTCGATGCCTTCCACAGTCGAACGTTCGCCGCTGCGCAAGCTGTCTATATCCTTCAGAACGACTTCGAATGTCACAGGTTCGGTTGTTTCGATAGGCTCCCCAGTGATAGGATGTTTACCCGATTGTGTGACACGCTGCGCCGTGATTGTGACAGTACGATTCGCAGTGATTTCCAGGCGATTGTCTTTAATGAACTGAATGTCTTCTGGCGTCAGCATTTCGTGTCCCTTCCTTTTGTTTTATTCGTCCGCATCGTCCAGGATGTCGACAAGTTCGATGTCCTCGTTACCGCCTTCGTTGATTGCTTCCATATACTTTGTGAATTCTTCCTGGACGTATTGCGGCGCACCAGGCAACAGGCGCCAGTTCCCAGGTTCAGCGACGAAGAATTCACTATCCATAAATTTTGGACGATTCAAGTCCATCAGCTATTCCCCCCTGCGCGATATTTCGCCATAGCCGCTTCCAGCATTTCACCGAATTGCTTCGCGATACTTCTGGCTTCGTCACCTTTTACGACGTATTCGCTGAAAAGTTCCGCAAACATTTCGGCGCGTTTTGTGCTGCCATATTCGCTGATGTTTTGATGCCACCATTGCAATGGACGCTGTCTGTATTCGTTCCAAAGTTCATCGGCGAACGTCGCAAGCCCAGCATCTTGCAGCAAGTAGTCCACCTGATGACCGAATTCGTGAATAAAGGTACCATAACGGCTTCCAACAGCAGACCATTGTTGCTTCGCGCTTTGTTCTTTGATTCGTTGGAATTCCTGGCTGTCTTTTGCGCGGATTTTGTTCAGCAGCACATAAGTTTCGCGTGTCCCATCTGGCTTCGTGTAATAACCAGCCTGTGCGTTCGTATAGCTACTTGTCTTCGCGCGTTTGACGTATTTGCCGCGCACAATAGCGTCGCGTAGTTCTTTTCTTGCTTGTTCTTCGCCGACATCTTTGATACGTTGCTTCCAGTAGCTGCTTATACTGAAGTTGTGTAAGATAAGGCGCTCGATGTCGTGTTCATACTTCCTGCGGTTCTTTTCTTGAATGGTTCCGATATACGTTATACGTTCCATCATTTCTGGATAACGTTGTTTCATCGTCAACATCGCCCGATTCATTTCCAGCGCATTGCTCAAGTCATAGTCTTTAAAGTCATATTCGATATAGTCGCCGACGTTACGCTTCGCCCATGCGATTGCTTCTTTTGTGTTCTTTACGGAACCTAATGTCGCAATAGGGTCAGCGTCAGGCGTCAGCTGATTGTCTTGCGGCGGCGCTTCTTTTGATTCTTCCGCTGGCATTTGCGGCTGTTGTGAATAGCGCTGCTTCATCCAATCTTCGTCTATGACATAGCGCAAAGTCGCGGTACAGTTCGGATGTGGGTTGAATATTTCCGCATCAGTTGGCTTGTAAACACCAGCGCCTTTGCCGTAGCGGTCTTGACGCGCAAGAATTGAACATCTATGTCTTTCGTGATTTTTATGTCCAGGATTGTCGACGATTTTCAGCATCATCGGAATGTCGGAACGACGTGCTGCGAAAGATGTCGCTACCCGATAAGCAGTATTCCCTTCTGTTATTACCATGCGACGTATTTTCCATGTATCAGTTTCATACACACGGCGCACTTGTGCGATTAGGTTTGTGACTCCTGCGCCTTGTAGAATACCAGAACGGATGACATTATTCAATGCGTCACGCTGTTCGCCTGTTAGCTGCCAGATGCGGTCAGACAGCACCAGCCCATCGGGACTGAAGCGCGTCGATAAATAAACCAGGACATCGCGACTGATTGTGTCGAACTTCATACCTGTGACTACTGCGCTTCCAAGCGATTGTGTTAGTGCTGTTTGCGCACCGTCGACAGCAGCTTGTGCGCTTTCAGATATTACTTGCTTCATGCCTTCCAGCGTTGTTTCACGCATTGCTACTTCGATTTTATCCAGTTCGCGCAAGATTTGCTGGATACGATTCCGCTTTATTGTTCCATCGCTGTCGGCATATTGCAACAACATGTCAGTCAGTTCGTTTCGAACGCGTTCGATTTCACGCAACATAAAAACAATGTGCCGCCGATTCAGCTTTTCGAAGTCCATGACTGCACGTTCCATCAGCACGAACAGCCGCTGCTGGCGTTCTTCTGGCGTCATAAGTCACACCCCCTTCATCGGTCTATGCGTTTAGCATATCTGAAGCGGACATTCTGCGATGCTAGCTTTGAACGTCGCCGTTCGTACTCCTTCAGAAGGCTGTCCGATAGTTTCCGATACTGTTCAGATACCATCGACTTATCGACTTGTTCATCGTTGTCCGTATATCTGAAGTAGTGCGCGGTCATCATAGCGATGTCACGCGCGCCTTCTGCCTGCGCAAGAATTAAGACAAGATGCTCTTCTTCCACTGGTACCAGCGAAAAGTCAGACTTTCCGTGCTGGTGAAGTGCTGAAGTCAACCACGCTTCAACGTCTTCTTGCGTCACGTTCGGTACATTTCGAAACTTTGCCAGCAAGCGCGCAGTCATGTCCTGTAATGTCGCCATGAATGCCACGCCCCCTTTTGTTATTCAGATTTTGAAGAAGATTTTTTTCGTGAAATAGGCTTTTTCGGCTGCGGTTCTTCTTTCTTCGGCTGCGATTTTTCTTCAGCCCTTTTCGGTTCGTCTAGGACTTTCACATAGCCAATGCGTTGCAGATATTCCGCTTGCGATTGCTCAAGTTCAAGCTGTTCACCCTTTTTCTTGTTGCCGACTATTGCGCCCAGAACTTCCACTTTGACTTTTGCCACTATGCGCACCCCCTAGAAGTTGTTAGATGTTACTAGAAGTTATTAGAAGTTAAAGGCGGGACGAAGCCCGCCAGATGTTACGCTATCGCATAGCGTATTTCCTACACACTATTAAGCGCCAGGGAATACGTCGGCATGAAGAAGTAGTTCTGGCTTCATTACCGCAGGGAAGCCAGCTGCAACAGCGCGAAGAACAGATTCCACAGGCTCGTTCTTGTCGTATGCGTCAAGCGCAATTCCAGGACGGAAGTCGTTTTCGACAGTTACGCCCAGCAAGAATTCGCCCACGCCTTCAGATACGAAGACGACACGATTCACAGGCATGAATTCGATTGTTTCGTTTTGTCCTGTGTAAGGATTCTTCACAGTGACTTTGCGGTCTGTCACGATTGTGATTTCAGGTAAACCATTCGCTGCAAGTACGCTTTGAACATCTTCAAGGCTTGCGCGCAATGAACCAGCAGGACGTCCAGCTTCTGTAATGATTAGCTGATTTTTAGCCATGCGGTTGAATACTTCACGGCTCACAAGAATAGCGTCAGGCTGCTTACCGTTTGCTTCTTCGTAAGTAGCCACCCATTCAAGTAAGTCGCCGATAATATCGCGGTCAGTTTCGTCCCAGTCATCGCCATCTGTAAGCGCGATTTTGTGTTCCGCAGGAATTCCGAAGTCCACAACAGCTTTGACGCCGTTTGCGTTGTACTCGAACTTCCCTTTCGTGATTGCTTCCATTTTCATGACGTCGATGCGTTTCTGGATAGCTTCGACAAGGTCGACGCCTTTCATGACAAGGCGGTCAATTGTATTTGTTCTTTCGTCTTCGTTGCGTGCTTCAAAGATAGAAAGAAGTTCGTCTTCAGTCACGACATACTTCAAGCCCATCTTTGTGATTTCGCCATGCATTTTAGCGACAGCATCGCGGTCAACGACTGGCGGTTCTGCGCCGTATCCAATCATCGCAGCGATGTGTTGACTGTTTTTAATGATGTCATAAGCGAATGTGCGTGAATAGATTTGTGATTCTGGTAAAAAGCGGTCTGCAAGCGTAGGCACGCGGTCTTTTTGCGTTTCATCCACAAGTCCGCGAAGCGTTTCACGCTTGAATTCGTCAAGATGTGAGATTCCAGCCATGTTTTATTTCCCCCTTGTTATTTTTATTCAGTTAGGCTGCTATGTTAGATATGCTTTACATAACGGATATTATCGTTCGCAGCTTTGAAAGCGTCTGTCGCGCCGATAACTTTTGCATCGTACACAGACCCGCGCACGATAACTTCGCCGACGATGACGTCGTTTACTCCGTCCACTTTCACGTCGACATTCAGGATTGCGAACTCGTCGAAACCAGGTTCTAAGGTACCAGGCGTCGTTTCGACATACTCCTCGAATTTCCCTGTTGTCGTATTACGTGCGATGGCAGTCCCAGCTTCAAGCGTCTTTGCGCCGATAGCAGCTGCGTCTAATGTCGCACCACCTTCGATGAATTGAACGTGTTCAGACGCCAGGATGTTTTTACCACTGACGTAATTGCTGCGATATGGTTGAAGTGCCATGCGTATTTCCTCCTTGTTGATGTTTTATTTCATAGCGCCTGGCGACTGATTAGCGCCCGCGCTTTGATTTGATTCGTTCATACAAGCTGCGCCCTTTTTCCTCAAGCCCTTTCTGCGCTGCCTGCTCCTTCTTAGGATTTCCAGGATGCGGGTCAATCGCTTGCTTCTTTGGCGGAATATGTTTTTTGACTTCTGCGATTGCTGCCTGGATTTCTTCTTCTGTTTCGCCGCGCAAGATGCTCTTCACGAAGTCCAGCTGGTCTGGCGCATAGCCCGCTTTCACTAACAAGTCCGTTTTTAGTCCGTCGACTGTTTTCGCCTTGATGTCATCTTGCAGCTTTTCGTATTCTTCTTTCAGTTGTTCATACAGCTTTTTATACTCGTTTTGTTCTTCCAGGCGTTTCTGTTCCGCTTCCTTTTCGCGTTTCTTGCGGTCGCGGTCGAGCCGCTCCTTTATTAGCTGATTAATATATTCTTGCTGTTCAGGCGTGAACTCGATTTTCCTTTCGCCACCTTCGTGCTCGTCGTCTTCTTTAATTTCATCATCAGCTGGCGGATTGTCGTCATCATTTCCACCTTCCGCAAAGAATTGCAAGTCTAAACGCATAGGATATTTGTTTTTGATTTCTTCCATTGCTCATTCCCCTTTCCGTTTTTAGTCCGTCGACTGTTATTTCCGTCAGTTTAACGTCATAACGTAGGACAAGAAAAAGGCGCCGCGATTATTCAGCAGCGCCATATTCTTCAGGATTTTGCGCAAAGGATGTCACCGCATCGCCGTAAGGGTCAGCCATGCGCATCCTTGCGACTTTTTCGTTGTCGATTTCTGCGGATTTGTATGCAACATTTTCCACGCCCAAACGCTGCATTGCACCTTTCAAGGATTCGAAGCCGCTTGAAACTTCCAGTGAAAGAAGTTCCACCAGTTCTTTGCGGTTGTCTGGCAGTGGAAGCTGGAATTTTATAGTACTGTCATAATCGTTACCGATTGCGCGCACGACTTCTTTGTCATAACCGAAGACATCGCGGTCAAGCCGCGCTTGCAAATAGCGCACAGTCTTTTCGTGTAGTTCAGCAAGCCTGCTTCCCCAGACAAGCCAGTGCTCTTCTGTTTCCTGGATAATCGAATGAAACAGTACATGCAGCGCTTCGCCATTCAAGCCCCCGAAGTTCAGTTCTTGCGGCACGATGTTCGGAATACTTGTGACTTCATGCAGCGCTGCCTTCAAGCGTGAATAGGTTTCATCGAAGGCGCTGCCCCAAGTGAAGCCCGATTCGATTTTCTTGACGTCAGGCTTCGCCATTCCCTCGCTCATTCCTTGTTGTGCGATTTCTAACATCGCACCAGGCGCCACGTTCACTTTGTCAGTCGTCCCAGGCGGTACTCCCAGGAACGCAGTCATCGGGAACATCTCGAATTTCAAGCTGTCGATGGCGTCTTCATTCAGCTTGTTCAGTACATCGGTCAGCTGGCGCATGTCGTCGATTTCATCATTCGTGACGTCGTCGCCTGTCAAGTCTTCAATCGGGAACAGGACGACTGGAATGAAGTCGATTTCCATGCTCTCTTTTTCAGTGATTGTGCGGATGCGGTTCAGCTGCATATCGAATTCCGCTTCTTCCAGATAACAAAAGCCGTCTTCTTCCATGCTGAATGTCTGCTTCCAGATGTATTGCGCATCGCCCTTGCCGCGAAGTTGGACGAAGTGAACAGCCAGCAGCTCTTCGAAGTCATCGTCTGAATATACTGGAATGATTTCTGTATCAGGGCGGAACACCCATTTGATTTTCCCAGTGCGCGGATTGAAAACGATTTTACAGCCAACGCGTCCCGCTATCAATCTGTCTTTCGCGGCTTGCATCAGCTTTTCACGCATCCTGTTTTCTTTCCACAATTGATTCAGCAGCCGCTCATAGTCCGCAGCGCGCTTGTTTTCTCTTTTCTGCGCTTCAGAAGGTTGATAGTCTGGTTTGATTGTGTCTTCTAGCGCATCCAGCTGCTTCGGTTCGACTGTGATGCCATGATGTCCGCCCATTTGCCAGCGCGCCTTCTTTTGAATGAATGTCTTGAAATAGTTCGTGTAAAAGCGCGTCGGGTCGTAGTCAAGCCCAGCAGGACGTTCCAGTTCGTCAGGACGAACCAGGCGCCCATCTTTCATATGCTGCTTGCCCTCATAATAGTCATAGTTTTCGAGTTGCTTGCGGATTCGTTCGCGTGTTTCTTCACCAAGCGCGATTTCGAACGGACTGAAAAGCAATTCATCCATCTGCTGCGGCGTTAAAATGTTATAGTCTACATACATCTACCCATTCCCCCTTTCATCTCATTCTTTTTCGCGCCATCCTGATTTGAACATGGTTTTCTTTTGCTGTCGTAATAGCCATTGATAAAGCGTCGGGAGCGTCATCATGGTCATGCGACGGATAAAGTTCCAGCTGTTCCAACAGCGCCCGTTGCTCTTTTCTGAAGCGGATGCGTCCGCCTTGTATGTCAGGTAGCAGCGCTTCAATGCGAAGTTCCTTGCGTGTTCTGTGTTTGATTTTCTTCAGCCTTGTCAGCGCAGGATATCCAGCTATAATTAGACTTTGCGCAAGTTTATCGGCGAACCATTCTTGCGCCTGAATAGCTTCGACGCCAATACCAGCCAGCTGCCATTTCATCGTCATTTCTGTTACCTTTTCCAGCAGGACGTCTGGATGGACGCGTTCGACGTATGTGTCGACGACATAAAAAACGCCGTTAGGTGATTTCCCAACGACGATGATTGCGGAATAGTCGCCCTTCTCTTTACCCATCGCAAAGTCGACACCCGCATAGTATTCAAGATTATCGGGCAATTCTTCCATTCTGTAAAAATACATGTCTTCCAGCTTGAACACCTGCGATTCCTCATCTATCGGATTACACATGTATTCCTGATTAAATGCTTTTGCGCCTTCATTTTCCAAGACTTTCATTAAGTCCAAATAAGACCAGCGCGCTTCCCACAAAACAGCGGTTCCGCGCAGCATCTCTTCTTTGTTAGCTTCGAAGAACGCATCGGCGCGCCGCACGCTGTCCTCCGCATCCTCGCGATATATTTCGCGCCATTTCTGCCATAAGTCCTGGCGCTCTGACCATTTCAATATCGCAGGGAACTTGCGGCTGACGAAGTCTTTCCGTTCCTTTATGACGTAGTTCAACAGACTGTCGTGATGAACGATTGTACCCATGTAGACGCAGATGCCGCCGTCCTTCGATAAGGCTTGCAACATTTCTTCGCGGAACCAGTCTTTATTCTGTTTGCGAAGTTCTGGCGTGTTTGTGTTCTTCTTCGACTCTAAATCGTCCAACAGGAATAAGTCTGGACGCGTCGCACCATGTCGCAGCCCGCGCATCTGCGTCCCGACACCTTTCGCTTCGACTTTTGTGCCAGATGTTGTGACGAATTCGTATCTGTTATCAGCTTCGTTCAGCGCCTTTTTTGGATTCAACAGTTCGCCGAAGTCCTGGCGCAATTTTTGATTATGTTTTAACTGATTCGCCGTCCAAGTTATAAAGTCCCCAGCGACGTCTGTCGTTTCTGATACTAGTACAATGTACTTGCGCAGACGATAGACGACTTCGTGACACAGGAAGCCGTTTGATAAATACGCAGTTTTTGCGTGCTGACGTCCCACTGACCAGGCGACGTGATGATGTACCTTCCCGCGGCTGATTTCGTCAAGCAAGCGACACAGTTCCTGATGGAACCACGGCGCCTGGTCGATTGTAACGCCCGCAGGAATAAGATTATCAGGATTCCCAGGATTGCGTTCTTCGCTGAAATATTCGTACATGAAGAACAGCATGTCGTGCTCGCCGCGATGGACGCGCTCAAGGCGTTCCAAGTCGTCCAAGTCGACTTCCAGCTGCGCAAAGTCGGCTTCTGTCATTTCGCCCGCTTTCATCAGTTGGTGATATATTTTTATATTTTCGCGCAACAACCTAATGGCGTCGGCGCGCTCGTCGTATTTTAGCCACTCACCGTTAAAAAACGCCACTTATTCCTTTTCACCCCTTTGTGTCGCAAAGTGTTATTTATATTGCATATAAGCGCAAGATATTGTTTATATTTATAAGAAAATGATATTTTTTATATTTATAAGCGCAGGATATTGTTTATATCTATAAGCGCAAGATATTTTTTATATTTATAAGCGCAAGATATTATATAAGCGTATATAGCGTATATAAGCGCTTATTTATTATATATAAAATAATTAAAACATGTTTCATCCTATCGGATGAAAAGAACCTAATAAGAAATCATATATTATGAGAAG